>Ga0222662_1000343_pt1 | contig 41233 bp, 31 predicted proteins | sample AntAcemetagen600_FD_179821 | JGI IMG/M metagenome (GOLD analysis project Ga0222662, IMG submission 179821) | Saline water microbial communities from Ace Lake, Antarctica - #600 | ecosystem: Environmental > Aquatic > Non-marine Saline and Alkaline > Saline | place: Antarctica: Ace Lake... | reverse complement strand
TCGCCGTCGGCGATCCCGTCATACTCGGTCCGAACGACCTCACCGTTCACCATGGTGATCATGGTCGCGGTATCGGTATCCCTCCAGATGAGATGTGGACCATCCTGCACCGACTCCGGGCCGATGCCCAGCAGCTGGATCTGAGTGACGTATCGAATTCCCTCCCGCACGTCGTACTTGACTCGCACCAGTTGTCCGTTGACCGGCGGATCCGCGCCGAGCGGCGGGGACGGACCAGCAACCGGAATGTCGGCGCCCTCCTCGACCACGAAGGTCCTTCCATCGATCCGCCATTCGCCGATGTAGTTCGCATCGAAGGACTCGAGAACGCCGACCGCCTCATCAACGGCGAAGACATTCGCCGGCCAGGCACCGACCGACATCGCCATCATCGACGCGAAAAAAAGAAATGACGAAACGAGGCGTGGCATGGGAGCTCCGACGAGACTGGATGAAAACTGATCAAGCGAGAGTCTAGACCCTCGTCCGATTCGATGATCGCCCCGATCATAGATCGCCCCTGGCGATCGACATGATCCCGTGAAATCGATGCGACCCCGGCCGGGGCCGGGGTCGCGTCTTTCTCTGAAGAGATTGCTGAGTGTTCAGCCTTTTTCAGTTGCTTTCTTCTCTTCAACCGATGGCGGATACTTCAGGCCGGCTTTCTTGAGAAGCCCATTGATCTTTTCGACCTTCTCTTGAAGCGGGTTCGCCGGATGCAGCCCGTTGTAGGCGACCTTGCCGTCGGGGGCGATGATCGCGACGTGGGGAATGCCGCGAATACCGAAGTCGGCATTGAAGACCTCCTGCTTGCTGAAGGCGATTGGCCAAGTGACCTCCATCGCCTCCACATAGTCGGTCATCATCTCGCACTCCTGCTGGAAGGTTTCCGCATTTTTCTTTCCTCGCTCATCACGGAAAATGACGCTGCCCTGTTCGCTGGTGACTCCCAGCACGACCACGTCATAGCCGTCGTAGTACTCGACCAGTTCCTTCACCTGCGGAAACGAACCGACGCACGGCCCGCACCAGGTTGCCCAGAAGTCGAGGACGACCACCTTGCCCTTGAGATCACCAAGGTTCTTCATCGCCGTCCCATTGCTGTTCCAGAGCAAGTCCACCTGGGGCGCTGGATAGCCGATGAGCTCTCCGCGACCGGCAGGGCCGTCGAGGAATGCGATGGTGCCGTTCATCCGAGCCGCCGTACCCTTCAACTGTTCTGCCTCGGCTTCCGGAGCGGACTTCGCCTTCTCTTCAAGCGTTGCCACGCTCTTCTTCATGCCATCAACGACCCGCGTGTGAATCTTGCGGCGAGTGTCGGCGTCAACCTGCGCCTTGCCAAGCAATTCGGGGTAACCCGGCCAGCCTTGCATCAGGCTCATGGGATCATCGGTTGGCATTCGATCGGCGAGACCGACGAGCTCGATCTGCATCGGAATGAGTTGTTCGGTTTCGAGTTGGCTAAGCGCTTGCAGCACTTCACCGAGCCGGTCATCCGGCACTTCGGCGAAGCCGTGCGGCGTGGCAATCGCGAGTGCCTGATCATTCTCGCCCATACTCGCCAGCATCAGACTCGCGTCGAGCCAATCAGACCCTTGCCCGATCTCCACGATCCGACCAATCCAGACCGGCTTCGCGTTGGGCGAGTAGGCCCAGAGCATCTGCATCTCTCCGATGGTTTCCATGTCGCACTCCGCGGGGTTAATCCCGTTGAGTTGTGCATCAAGCACGGCGTGGAAGCCCGGGTCTTCAAGTGAGAATTTCTCGCCCTGGGCCCGGTAGTAGGTCATCGCGGCGTCGGTCTTCGCCTTGATCTCGACGGCGGTCGGCGGCGCCGCGATGGTCATCGCGGAGATTCCAGCAGCGAGCCCCGCCGCCGCAAGAGTGATCAATCGGTTCATCATTGACTCCTTTCAAGAGGTCCGAGCAGATTACCACGAGGCGTCCATCGGCCCGCGCGGAATACTCCATGGGCTCGGCCGCAACGCGTTTTCAGCACTCAGAATACGGGCCCGCGGAGATCCACGTCACCGGACGGCCAGTTCAAGCCCCCAAGCCTGTGGATCAGAAAATCGCCGGCGGGTAACAAGACCGACTCGGAACCACCATCGAGCACCATCACCCCCGCTGAACACGTTTGATATCCGCTCGAGGCGTATATCTCCCGACGACCAAAGAGCGTGGCGAATTCAAACCCCGCGCCGATTCCCCACTGGTGGGCGGCCGCCAACAAACCCCGCACCAATCCTTGGCCGCGGTGGCTTGGCAGAACACAGACTTCGGCGATTCCCAACATTCGGATCCCGCCCCGAATGACGCGTTGATGCGCTGCGACATGGGCCACTAACCGATCCTCATCTCGCAACAGCCATCGCCAACTCGGCATTTCCGTGAAGTAACGGCGGCTCCGAAAGATCTCGTCGCCCGGTTTCTTGAAGCAGGCCGAGCGTAAATCCCGCAGTTCCAAGTCGAGCGGCACATCGACGTCCCCGTCGGTAATCCGAATGATGCCATTGAACCTCAGATCCGACATGACATTCCACCCTTCGAACCGGCGAATCAAATCATGGCGATCTAAGCACTCATGATCCGGATTCTCCCCGGTGCATCGCCTCTGCGAGCGCCGCCCGAAGTCGTCCGAGCAATTCCGCATCCCGCCCGACCGCGTCAGCCCTTCGCGCCCCCGCAAAGTCATACGCTTCGAATGGCCCGAGTTTCCGAGCCTCGGAATCCTCGGTGGCGAATCGAGGGACCGCATGTCCGTGGAGTTCGGGCACTTGGTTGCAGAGGATCAGATAGTTGATTCGTTCTGCGCCGGTCGCCGCGAGCACCGCATCACCAAGGCGAACGAAGTCCGTCATGAACGCAGCTCGCGCCCCCTCTTCCAGATCGTTAACCGACGAGACTCCAGGATCCGGCAAGAGCATGCAACAGCCATTGATCGAATCTGGTTGTTGATTTCCCAGAATGGCCCACCCGCTCGCCATGCGAGCAATGAGCTGAGGATCATCACCGCGACGGATTCGATCGAGACGATTTGCAATGGGGCCGGGTGGGGTTGCCTTCATTGGATGCAAACTAGTCGATTGCGAGGAGGGCTGTGGATCCTGAAAGATATTCGGGGCCGACCATCCAAGCCGAGATCAACATCCTGAACCAGAATCGACAATTCTGAGATTTGGATTGATCGTGAACGCAGCCACCGCGACGCCGAGCATCCCGCCCGCGAGTTGCCCGGCAAAGTGGATCCACGCGTCCGTCACATTCAGGATTCCCATCACCCCCAACCCGAAGGTGACCGCCGGATTGAACGCGGCACCGGAGACCGGACCGGCCACATAGGCTCCGATCAGCACCGTCAAGCCAATCGTCAAGTGAAGCAGGCGGTGCTTCGGATAGCCGCCGATTGGCGTGATGAGGAACGTGACGAAGACCAGGGCGAAGGTGAAGAATGTCTCGAACAACATGGTCGGCACGATGACCAGTTCGATCGGCGTCACCACGAGTTGCGCTCCCGACATCGCATCCTTGATCACGATGACCAGAAATCCTCCCGCGGTGGCCGCGATGATCTGGGCGATCATGTACGGACCCGCCACTCGCCACCGGCAATCTCCACGAAGCGTGAGCGCGAGGGTGACCACCGGATTGAAGTGAGCACCGGAGACGCGGGCGAATGCCACGATCATGATGGTGAGCACCACCGCGATGACCAAGGGTGCCAAACGGCCCGCCGAACCTGGATCCAGACCAGCCATCCCGATCGTCAAGGCGAGGACGAACGTGCCGGCGAATTCAGCCAGTGGTTTCGCAGGATTCATGCCATACGCGAGCGGGAAAGAACGGGTGATTTGAAAGCTTCAATACCGTGGTCCACGTCATGGATATCCGGAACAACGTCAGGATCATACTCCCGAAGTTGGCACCCAGATCTGCGCCAGATCTGCGCCAGATCTGCCGTGACCACGGACGCTTTGCACGCCGCCGTTCATCGAGGCCGGATCGGCGGTACGCGATCGGCGAGCACGTGATAGTGCGGATCCTCGCTGATATCGACTTCCACGAGATCGCCAGCCCGATCGAGCAGGCGGCGACAATCCTCACTGAGATGTCGGAGATGGAGCCGTTTTCCGAGCGCCTGATATCGCTCGGCGAGATTATTGATCGCTTCAAGTCCAGACTGGTCGTAAACCCGGCTGAAGTAAAAGTCGATCACGATCTCCTGAGGATCATCCTGCGGTGTGAAGAGATCGCGGAACCGCGTCACCGTTCCGAAGAAAAGAACACCGTGCAATTGATAGACCTTCTGATCCGATTCGTCGATCGAAATGTCTGCGATGAGATGCTTGCTCTTATTCCACGCGAAGACCAGCGCTGACAACGCGACGCCAAGAATCACCGCGGTGGCAAGATCGTGCATGACGACGGTGTACACCGCGACCACGAGCATGATGAACACTTCGGGAAGTGGAATCCTCCGCCAGGTCTGAAGCGTCGTCCACTCGAAGGTACCAATCACCACCATGAACATCACGCCGACCAATGCCGCCATCGGCACCGCTTCAATCCAAGGCGAAAGAAAGAGGATGAAGAGGAGCAGCGTCACCGCCGCCGTCACGCCGGAGAGTCGACCCCGGCCGCCGGACTTCACGTTGATCAGCGACTGACCGATCATCGCGCATCCACCCATGCCGCCGAACAGACCGCACGCGACGTTCGCGACTCCCTGCCCCACGCACTCGCGATTACCGTTGCCGCGGGTCTCGGTTAATTCGTCGATGAGCGTCAGGGTCATCAACGACTCGATCAGGCCGACGCCAGCGAGGATCAACGAGAACGGAAGAATGATCCACAGGGTGGCGAGGGTGAACGGAGGCAGACTGAAATCCCACCAGGCCGGCCGCGGCAAACCGCCGGCAATGCCCACCTTGGAGACGTCGACCGATGCGATCGCAGCGCTCCGTTCCTCCTGAGTGAGCGGCGCGATCGAGGTTCCGGAATCCGGGACGACCTCGACGCCTGCCGGAAGCCCGGCCTGCGCCGTCGCAAGCATCTTGAGATCCTTCTCTCGCTGAGCCTCCTGAACCGCCGCGGCCACGGTGCTATCCACCAGCATGTCGCCCACAGTCAGCATCGGCCGGGTCGGCTCGACAGACGCCTGGCCTTCGGAGATCGCACCACCACCACCCGAACCATTGATAAAGAACGCGACCAACGAGACGACGAGGATGGCGGCCAGCGACGACGGAATCGCCTTGGTGAAGCGAGGAAGGAACGCGATGATCACCATCGTCGCCACAACCATCCCGAGCATCAGCCAGAGCCGGGTGCCGGAGAGAAACGCCATGGTTCCGTCCGCGTCTAGGGTCTTGAAGCTCCCGAACTGAGCCATCAGGATCACCACCGCAAGACCGTTCACGAATCCGAGAATCACCGGATGCGGAACGATCCGAATGAACTTGCCCATCCTCAGGAGCCCGACGGCGATCTGGATCAGGCCACAGAGCACCACCGCAGGAAAGAGAAAACCGATCCCGTATCGAGCGACCAGCGCCACGACGACCACGCCCATGGCGCCGGTGGCGCCCGAGATCATGCCGGGTCGTCCACCGAGGACCGATGTGATGAGGCAGATGATGAACGCGGCATAAAGCCCCACCAGTGGTGGAACACCAGCGAGAAACGCAAACGCCACGGCTTCCGGCACCAGCGCGAGCGCCACCGTCATCCCCGAAAGGATGTCGGTCTTGAAGGAACCGCTCGAGCCCGATCGAAGATCGAGTTCGCGATGACCGAAGCGAAGGAACGAAGGAAAGTGGATGGTGAACTGGGACATGAGGAGAATGGATCAATCGATGACTGGTGCCGCCGCGGAGTCTAAGAGACGCTCCTGGTCGGTGACGTTGCCCATTGACCAGGCACATATTGAATGGAGAATGCTGGTTCCGAACAAGGCCGCGGCGAAGAGAAAATTCGGATCGCGACGAAACGGGAGTTCGGGTCGCCATCGCGACGCCGGTCGAACCAGTTGCAGGAACCGAGCCGCGTATGGTAGTCGTTCCCCGGGCTCGATACAACAAACGCCCGCATGAGGAATGGGGGAGATCCTGCACGCGGAAGAGACTTCCGAAGACGGCTGTATTCGCCGGGTTCCAGCCCCGCTGGACGTCTCCCGAACATGTGGACGATCCCGGAGAGACCAAACCCGGGATTCCGCCCACATGGCTTGATCTCAATCACGGTCAAGGAATGGACGCGGCCAGCCATGATGATCGATACAACACAGCCGCCCCCCGAACGTGCCGGGCCAACTTCGACCGAGGGTACGTTGGTCAATCTCTTGCCTTTTCACGCTCGCGCGTCTCCCCCGTCGAGAGGGCGAATTCTTGTAAGCGATCGACCAGTTCTTCATGACCGAAGGCGGTGCCTTCCCGATGAACTGCCGCGGCACAAGATCTCGCATCAGCGTGCCGCATTTCGTTGCGGTGGCGACCAAGGCCGCAACGCCTAAACGCCCGACGACTCATTGGATGCGGTCCACTCCCATCAATTCTCGCGTGCAAAGTACCCGGCCGTCATGCCCGTGGATTCAGTCAGTCCAAAGGGGGGAACACGGTCGTCCAATCTCTCTTCATGTCCATGATGGTCCATCCTTCTTCCGACGCCCGATCGAGCCCGTGATCAAGTCGTCCGATTTTTGACGAACGATCGTACGCCCATTCCCGGTGCGCGTCGGTGTGGTGAATGAACATGCAGAAGCTCGGACCGTCCCCCGCGGCCGTCCATTCCAGCATCTCCAAATCGCCATCGGAATTTCCAAAAGCGGCGATCGGACGCCGACCAATCCTGCGGTGAATTCCAATCACCTTGGCCGGACCGTTCTTAAAGGAAAAAAACTTCGGCTCGCGGACTAGGACGCCACCGCCGGGCCCGATCGCATACGCAAGTTCGACCTCGGAACCGATCACCCGTTCCGGCGGAATACCGTAGGCCTCCTCCGCGAAGACCCGCATGAAATCGACGCCCCCACCGGAGACGATCCAAGTGGAAAACCCGTTCGCCTCGAGATACCGGAGGAGTTCGATCATCGGCTGATAAATCATCGACGGATAGGACCGGCCCGTGACCGGATGTTCTGCGTTCCGAAGCCACGCTTCCGCGGCCGCCGCGAACGCCGTGGTGGTGGTTCCCGAATGCGTCACAAGCAGAAGTTCCATCAGGTCATGGGCCCCGTTCTCGAGAAACTCGACCGGCGCTCCGCTGATCGCGGTTCGGAACGGCTCACGCGTGGCGAGTACGGGGTTTTCGATCACTGCTTGACGCGCGAGCTCCACCGCAAAATCGAATTGAAAGTAGATCGGATTCTCTGACCACAGAGTGCCGTCGTTGTCGAACACTGCGACGCGATCAGCTTCGACGACGAAATACGGACCGTTCGGATCAGTCACCCGATTGACGAATTGCAGCACCGCGGCCCGAGGCGCGGTGGCACCCCAAGAGGGAAGCGGATCGACCACTTCTGGCGTCCCGTGGCATCCCCAGAGCCCGAAGCCAGAGAGCAGGAGACCGACGAAGAGGATGTTGAATTGAAAATTCATGGAAGACTCCAGTGGGGCGACGTGGACGCCGGCCATGATATTGGAACGCCATCACGAACAGTGGCGTCGCGAAGAATGTGCGACGCGGCCTTCGATTAAAAGAATGCCAAATCGTCAGTTACTGGCGCCGAGACGCTCCTGCAGTCGCTTGATTACCTGATCCATCCATAGAATTCATGATCTCTCATGTGGCATTGAAGCGGTCAATCGAGTGCCGGCGGGCTTCATCCTGTTGGTCAAAACTCGAGGCATCAACCAAGGGTGCGGGAGGCTGAGATTTTCGAGGGAATACCACGAGCCACGGTGCTTTCCTTCGCCAACTGACGGATCGCCGGACCGCCAGAATTCTGACGCTCAAAGGGCGAGGCTCGTATTCAGAGGCGGGTATTGGGTCGACAGGATTTGACGCCGTTGGGGTCCAGCGTGAACAATTCACGCCATGATCTTTCACACCCTCACCGTTCTCGCCGTGGCGTCCTGCACGCTCTTCCTGAATCCGCTTGCCTTGACGCAGGATGGTGCGGAGCTGGCCGCCACGCCACCAAGTTCTCTGGTGCCGGCCGCACGAACTGACCAATGGGCCATGGATCGGGAAGCCGAACTTCTCCGTCGGGCTCGTGAAGCACCACCGTCTCACGTGCTCTTCGTCGGAGATTCGATCACTCAGGCGTGGGAAGGTCCGGGCACGCCGGTTTGGGAGGAGCACATCGCACCACTCGGCGCCCTCAACCTCGGAAACTCAGGCGACCGCACCGAAAATGTCCTGTGGCGACTCGAACAGGCGCCCCTCACCCGCCTCAAGGCGAAGCACGTGGTCCTGCTCATCGGCACCAACAACTTGGGCCACGGCACGAGCAATGCGGAAGAGACACTGGCAGGCATGGCGGAGGTTACGAAAACGCTGGCCGAGCAGTGCCCTGACGCCACCATCCACATTCTCGAGATCTTTCCCCGCGGGGAGCGAATCAACTCGATGCGGGGGGATATCTGTCAGATCAACCAGGCGCTTCGCGCCATGGTCGCGGAAGAGAACACGGCGGCCAAGAAGGCTGGCCGATCCTCCAGACTCATGATTCACGCGCTGGGCGATCGGTTCATGCAGCCCGACGGAACGATCTCGAAGACGATGATGCCCGATTTTCTACATCTGACCCCAGCCGCCTATGAGATGTGGGCCGACGAGATCGTCCCGGTCGTCCGCCGATGATCCAAGGCCGCGTATTTACGACGGGCCGGGCGATGATTCGCCGGAGCCTGTCGATGCGTCACGAGCGACGTCGATCACGATCGGTCGATGATCGGGGCTGAACGCCGGGCCCGACTTGAAACCGAACGGAACCAGGTCAGGCGAGACGAAGGCATGATCGATGGAGATTCCGAGGACCTGCGGGACCGATATTCCAAAAAGAGTCGTCGGCCACGTTGGTTCGTAACCACCGGAATCCCCGCCGGCTCGGTATCCCGTGGTGGCTGCGAATCGACGGTACGCACGACCGAAGGGCGTCTCATTGAAGTCTCCCATGACCAGGGTCGAGAGAAGCGTGGCCGCACATTCCGTGGCGAGCCATTCGAGTTCGTCGTTGCGAAGTCTGGTCAACTTCGGTCCTAACGGCGGGAGCGGATGCACCAGCAGGACCCGCACCTCTCCCAGCAAGGTTTGAGCGATGGCCTTGATGTGTGGCCCCCCGCCCCCGGGCGCCTGCTCGACCACGACATCGTGCAGGGGAAACCGACTGAACAGAGCGATCCCTTGGGTCCCGTGATCGTCGGAATCGATGATCACGGACGCCCAACGCAGCGCCCGATCCGCCGCCTCACTCCCGATCTCCGAGACCGCCCGAGCCCAACGAGAATCGCACTCAACAAGTCCAACGAGATCGGCATCGGTCGTCGACAACCACTCCATGACCGCCGAAGACGGTCCCTCACTCTGTCCGACGTTCATCGAGACCGCCCGAAATGACGCGACGGGATCCGTCCGAAATGAGGACGACGCCGAGATGATCGAGACCGTCACCACGCCAACCCAAATCACGATGGGCGACAGCACGATCGCCGCTCGCCACGCACGAAGGAAGAGAAGTACGACGAGCGAGACGACCAGCACCGCGAATACATGTGCGGTCCAGGGACTCGCCAGCGCCTCGATGGAGTCGGTCCCGATCCTGCCAAGTACGAAAACTGTCGCGGCGACGGACGCAACGAAACCCGCACCGAAAATCGCGAGCCATCCGACCACCGACCGACCGACCGCGTCACGCGGGCAAAGGGGTGGCTCACGCTCGCCGACGGAAGCGTGGCCTTCTGAGTTCATCATTCTTGCTTTTCGCGCTGGAGGATTTCCACCATCGCCAGTCCCATCGCCTCACCGATCAGGTAATAGGTCTCGGCATTCGAGTTCCAGTGGTATTGCTGGCCCGAAGGCGATTGATCTGGATCGCGATAGAAATTGCGTGTACCGACGAATGCGACGTTGTCCCGGAACTCCGGCTTCTTCGCGACCGCAGCCTGCGCCGCCATCAGGGCCAGGGCCCGCGGGTGCCTTTCGTTCGGGCCACTCATGCCGGTCTCCGCGATGACGAACGGAAGGTCCGGCGACTTCAGGTCACGACGGATGTCGCGGATGAAGTGCGCAAGATTCACTTCGTAGGCGTCGTTGAATTCTTGGTTGACCCGGTCGTTCCATCCTTGATGCCAGCCGATGCCCGCGAGCTCGAAGGTCCGGCCGGCGAGTTCGGGGAACTGCCTTCCCGCATCCTGCAGGACCTCCTTCGTGCGATCGACGAGGATCCGGTATTCCGGACCGACCTCTCCACCCGCGCTCGGCGGGCGGAAGTCCTTGCCGATGCTCTTCCCGCCCCACGCGATCTTGATGAGCAGCACGGGTTCGTCGAAGGCCTCTCCGACGACCGTTCCGAATCCAAGCTCCGGCCCGATGGTGCCAGTGTTCGATCCGTATCCCGGCTTGAGTCCACCAGTGCGACCGAAGTTCCAGATCCGAACGTCGTCGCGTTCGACCCATTCGCCGGACGAATCTCGCAGCCCCTGAACCTTCGCCTTGAGCGGCGATGACTCCACCATCCATTCCAACGAACCCTGCCCGCCATTGCGGTCGGGATTCGCCTTGATCTGGCCAGCCCCAACCATGTTCGACTGACCTGCAAGCAGGAAGACCTTCACCGGCGACTCCGCGGCGGCAGAATCTCCAAGCGTGAGGAGAAAAAGCAGGACGACGGAGAGTCCGAACCGGCCGAGGTGATTCTGCATGATTCAAGTTCCTTTCGACCGACCGGCGGAATCCGAATGGCGACGTGGTGCCTGACTCCGACCTGACCGCGACATCATCGTCGAAACCGTCGATCCCGGATCCTCTCGTGGCTTCGAGGAATTCAGATCATTGTGATTCCCTGACGGATCTCGGCCCAACCCGGATTAGAATGACCATCGTTCCCCGAGCCCCTCGATGTGTCGATCGGGGCGCTTCGCCCTTCTGAAAGGCCTCTCTTGATGGCAACGCAGCCGCTCTCGATCTTGATCGTCCTCGCCTTGATGGCCGGCCTGCGCTCCACCACGGTGCATGCCGCCCCGCCCTCGAAGGTCTCGAATCCTGATTTCACCAAAGGCGAGCCGATCCCCGAGGGCGCGACGCACGATTGGAATCTTGGTCCCACCGGCGCTCGAGGCTGGATATACAGCAACAAGTTGGAAACGAGCCAGGCGCGACAGATCATGGTCACGACCGTCGACCCCGGCTCCCCGGCCGACGGGATCCTCCGACCGGGCGACGTCATCCTCGGCGCGGCGGGCCGCCTGTTCAAGTCCGATCCGCGCACGGAATTGGGCCAAGCAATCGGCACCGCCGAAGCATCCAGCGGGCGACTCGTCCTGATCAACTGGCGCGACGGTCGGCGAAAACGAGTCACCGTGAAGCTTCCGGTGCTCGGCCGCTACGCCGCCACCGCACCCTTTGATTGCGGGAAGTCGACGCAGATTTTCGAACGTGGTTGCAAAGCGCTCGCCGCGAAGATGACCGCGAATCCGGAGAAGGGAACGCCGATCGAGCGGTGCTACAACGCCCTCGCCCTCCTTGCGAGCGGAAATCCCGACTACCTGCCACTCGTCCGGCAACAGGTCGAAGCATTCTCGACGTATTCCGATCTCGAACGGCGAAGCCTGCATTCCTGGTGGTACGGCCCGATCAACATTCTCATGGCGGAATACATCCTGGCCTCGGGCGACCAGACCTTTATGCCGAACCTCGAGCGGATCACCATGGAAATCGTCCACGGCCAGAGCGAAGTGGGCTCGTGGGGACACCGGATGGTGCAATCCAACGGCCGGCTCTCCGGCTACGGCATGATGAACGCACCGGGCCTTCCGCTCACCATCTCGATGGTCCTCGCGCGCCAGGCAGGCATCGAGAATCTCGAACTCGACGAGGCAATCGAGAAGAGCGCTCGCCTGATGCGGTTCTATGTCGGCAAGGGAAGCGTCCCGTACGGTGATCACCATCCGTGGATCGAGACCCACGACGACAACGGCAAGAACGGCGCGGCCGCGTTGCTCTTCAACCTCCTCGGCGACGCCGAAGCCGCCGAGTACTTCTCCCGGATGAGCGTGGCCTCCCACGGCAACGAGCGCGACAACGGACACACCGGGAACTACTTCAACATGCTCTGGGCGATGCCCGGCGTCGCGTTGTCGGGACCGAACGCCAGCGGCGCCTGGATGGAGGAGTTCGGCTGGTACTACGACCTCGCCCGCCGCTGGGACGGGACGTTCCAGCACCAGGGACCGCCGCAGGCGAAGCCCGACAGCTACCGGAACTGGGACGCGACCGGCGCGATGCTGCTCGCCTACGCCCAGCCGCTCGATCGAATTCACCTCACCGGCCGCACCCCGAGCACCGCGCCCGAGATCGGGCGTCAAACCGCCGAAGAAATCGTGGCCGATGGACAAGACTGGGGCTCCCGCACCCGACTCGAGACGTGGGCCGATCGTTCGGATCGCCAGTTGTTCCGAAACCTCGAAAGCTGGTCACCGGTGGTGCGAGAACGCGCCGCGATCGAGCTCGCTCGACGCGAAAGTGACCCAACACGGGTCCTTGGCAAGATGCTCCAACGCGATGATCTCTATGCACAGCTCGGCGCGTGCCAGGCCGCCATCATGCTCAAAGGCCGTGCCGCCTCACTCGTTCCCGCTCTCCGCACCAGACTCGAAGCCGAAGATCTCTGGCTCCGCATCAAGGCCGCCGAAGCGCTCGCCGCGATCGGCGGACCGGCGATGCCGGCCCTGCCCGACCTGCTCGAGATGCTCGCCGAGACCCCGGACGAGGCCGATCCTCGCGGCATGCAGCAGCGGTATCTGTGCTTTGCGCTCTTCAATCGCCGCGAAGGCATGCTGGGGCGGTCGCTTGAGGGCGTCGACCCGGACGCCCTCCGCGCGGCGGTCGCAGCCGGACTTCAGAATCAGGACGGCCGGGCCCGGGGCACCTTCGACACCGTGTACCGGAATCTCTCGTTCGAGGCGATCACGCCGCTGCTTCCCGTAATTCACGCCGCGATGGTCGATCCCGCACCGAGCGGAATCATGTTCGCCGACGAAATCCGACTGTCCGGACTTGATCTCTTCGCGAAGCACGGGATCGCAGAGGGAATGCCCATGTGCATCACGATGATCGATCCCGAACGCTGGGGCATGGGCAATCGGATCGAGCGTTGCCTCGACGCGCTCCGAGTCTACGGTGGTTCGGCGAAGTCGCAGATTCCTCGGTTGAAGGCCCTGCAGGCCGAGCTCGTCGAGCGTAAATGGAATCCCGAGCGACTGGAGAAGGTCGACATTCCGGGCCGGATTCGCGAGATCGAGAACGACCGAACGCCCCGCGAACTCCGGAACATTGACGAATTGACGCCCGATCGAGCCGGCTGAAACGGCATGCATTCATTCAGCTGACCGTCCGAGGTTCGAGTTCGAAAGCGTTCGCCCGTCACGAAAACGAGGAAGATCATTCCTCGCGAAGAGGAGAACCGAAAATGTGGGATCTGATCCTGTCATTCTTCCTGATGGCGCACGTCCTGGCCGGCGTCGTCGCGGCGTTCATCGCGTTTCCCGTGGCGGCCCTCGCGATGAAGGGCGGCAACCTCCACCGCTGGGCCGGCCTCACCTTCGTCGGCTGCTTCTTCTTCATCTGCGTCGGAGGCTATCTGCTCGAATTCGAGAATCTGACGGGCGCCGTGGTGGACGTCTTCGGATTCGAGTTGAACATCTCGCCCTATCGAGAGGATGGTGGTGTCGACATGCTCGCGGTGGTCAACACCGCGATGGTGAACACCATGGCCTTCTATCTCGCGGTTTCAGGCTGGCGGGTCTGGGCCCGGGCTCGCGCCGCGGATCGCGGGATGTTCCCGAAGTTCGATTCGATCATCGCGGTGCTGGAGATCGCCGCGGGCCTCCTCTTCGCCGTCACGCTCTGGCGTGCGGTGGACCAGTCGGATACCGAAGGGGTCTCGGGCGTCCTGTCCGGGTCCCTGGAAATGAGCCATCTGATCATCATCGCAGCGACGCTCTACGTGATGGTCGACGCGGGCCACGATCTCTACATCGGTCTCGCGCGAAGACCGCCGAAGACCTGGTGGATCATCCACGCTCGCAAGATGATCACCGCCGAGATGGGCCTCGCCGCCGCCTTCCCCTACCGATGCGTCCCCTTCGGAACTACCGGAGGCATCCTGATGCTGGTCGCGATGACCATCGTGCTCGTGTTCGGAATCGCCATCGCCCGTCGCTTCGGTGCACGTTCCGCATCCGCCGCCGCCGCCTGAGCGGATCCCCTTCATCGACTCGATCCGGAGCCCGTCATGCTCGATTCGTTCCTCGGCGTCGTCCTGCCGATCCACATCCTCGCCGGTGCGATCAGTGCGCTCGTGGCGTTTCCGATCGCGGTCTTCGCCGTGAAGGGCAGTCGCCCGCACGTCTTCGCCGGACGCTGTTTCGTCGCCGGATACGTCGTGGTCTGCCTGACCGGCCTGCTTCTCGAGATGGAGCGCACCACCGGTGGCACGATCCGCGTGCTCTGGACCGAGTTCAAACTGGTCGGCCCGTTGCCCGACCACTCGGACCATCTCCCCCCGTTGCTGCTCTTCGCCACGGCCACCCTTGATCTCGCGTTCCTATACCTCGCGGTTTCGGGCTGGCGGGTCTGGGCGCGGGCCCGGGACGCGACCCACGATGTCTTCTCACGATTCGACACGATCCTCGCGGCGATCGCCGTGGCGGTCGCGGTCGCCTTCGGCGTGTCGTGGTGGATCGTGGTCGACGCGGTCGCCACGATGCCCTCCGCGCCGAAGAGCAACACCAGCCCCCATCTCTTCTTCACGATCGCGGCGTCGATCTTTTTCCTCGACGCGGGACTGGATCTTCGAATCGGCATCAATCGCCGTGCCCCGCGCGTCTGGTGGTTCAAGCATGCTCGGAAGATGGTGATGGCCCAGGTGTTCCTCGCCGCCGGAATCCCCTTCCGATGCGCAGATCTCGAACACGTGGGATTCTGGACGATGTCGACCGGTCTTCTGGTGTTGCTAACCGGCGCCGTCGCGGCCTGGCACTTCCGTCGCCGACTCCGGATCGAAGCCGGCACTCCGGATCGATGAATGCGGTGATCCGGACTTCCCCGCGTCCGGTCGGACGGACCCAAGCCCCGACCGATTCCCGCGGGGTTCGGTCCCGCGGCAGGTACGACGACCGGAATTCGAGACGAAGAAGCCCGGGGCGATAGACTCTCCGTTCCCTCCGTTCCGCGATCTCGCGGATCCAGGCCGAACCGCCTTCCCACCGCCCACCGCCCCTCGAAACGACTCATGCCCTCCACCGACGCCCCCATTCCGAACACGTTGTTCATCGAAGTGTCCGGTGCCGGTATCCCGGAGGTCGATGGTCTCTTCGTGCCCTCGATCGCCGCTCCGGCCGCGAGCGAGTCGGGGACGGTCTCGAGCCTCGGCTACTGGAACGGGAAGATGGCCTGGGACCGCGCCGACGGCGCCGGCGAACGAAGCCCGTCGCTCTCCTATTCCAACAGCTACCGTTCCTGGCGGATCGCCCGGCTCGACGGGCACCTCGCCTACGACATCACGGGCGAGGACGACCTGCCGCCGACCGATCGGGAATGGCACGTCTACAAGAAGGGCGTCGCCCCCGCCCCCACCCTCACCATCCACCACTGCGATCCCCGGCAGCCCTGCCCCGAACCCAACGTGGTCTTCGTGCTCGGCGGCCCGGGCGCGGGCAAGGGCACGATGTGCGAGCTCGCGGAGGCGCAACTGGGTTGGACGCATCTGTCGACCGGCGACATTCTGCGGGCGGAGCTCGAGCACGGCGGCCCGCTGGCCGAGACCATCGATGGCTTCATCACGCCCGGCAATCTCGTGCCCGACGACATCGTGGTGACCCTCCTGAAGAAAGCCATGGACACGATCACCCGGACCACCGGTCGCAACAACTTCTTACTCGATGGATTTCCCCGCTCGCTCGGGAATCTCGACGCGTGGTACGAGGTCTTCGGCCGCCACGCGGAGCTCCCGCGAATGCTCTACTTCGAGTGTCCCTACCCGGTGCTCGAGCAGCGCATCATGGGACGGGCGAAGTACTCGGGCCGAAGCGACGACAACCTGAAGAGTCTCAAGCAGCGCTTCGACACCTTCAAGGCGGTGACGCTTCCGACGGTGAGCCTCTTCAAGGAACAGGGCCGCTGCGTGGAGATCGACACCAGTCCCGACCGGGAGACGGTCTACGCCAAGGTCGTCGAACATCTTGCGGAACACACCGAGCCGAACCTTGCCGATCACCCGCTCGGTGAACGGGCCGAGGAACTGCTGGGGCTCCGCAAGCGGACGAGATAGCGGCCGACGCCGCGAACGCTCGCGATCCAGCGGGTTACTCGGCAGTTCCGGAGCCGATGGAATCCCCGCCACCGTGCCAGCCACCACCCGAAAACTCCGGATCGACGAGCCGGACGATCTCCGCGATGTCATGCTCGGCGCCGATGGCCTTCTCGGCGTCCGACCAACGGGCGCGGACCAGCTCAGCGAGCTTCAACTCCATTCCCCGGATCTTCGCGGCATGGAGCACGATGTCCATGTCCTTCACCGCGATCTCCATGTGCGCGGTGATCGACCAGTCGTTCGCCGCCATCCTCGGACCGAGAATCTGAAGCACCACCGAGTCTGCCGCACCTCCCGCCAGCGCCGGGATCAGCGTGTTGAGATCGAGTCCTGATCGGCGGGCCAATGCGATGCCTTCCGCGACCACAACCTGCGTGGAGAAGTTGATCAGCTGGTTGATGACCTTCGCGGCCTGACCTGAACCGACCGGCCCAATCAGAGTCACGTTTCCACCCATCACGGCCAAGGCGGGTGCGACGCGGTCGTAGTCCTCGGATGAATCCGCACCGACGAAGATCGTCAGCTTCCCGTTCGTCGCCCCCACTCGACCGCCGGTGACCGGGGCGTCGACGAATGCTGCGTGGGCCTCCCGCAAACGCTCGGCCACCGCGAGTGTCGTCTTCCCGTCGGTCGTTCCCATATCCATCACGAGCTTTCCGGACCCCATCGCCGAGATCAGACCGTCGGATCCGAGACACACCGATTCGACCGCCTTCGCGGTCGGCAGCATGAGAATCACCAGATCCGCGGCCCGACCGATCTCCGCCGGCGTCTCCAGGACCTCGACGCGATCGTTGCCCAGATCCGCCACTGCGTCGGAGGCTCGGCGGGGAATCACGAGTGCCGCACCGGCTTGATGAAGGTTGGTGGCCATCGGTTGGCCCATCAGGCCGAGCCCGATGAAACCGATGGTCATGCCCGAAAGGTCGTTGGGGTGATCAGTGGTCATGCGCTCGAAGGTAACCAGTCTCCGACGACGGCGAGTCCATGCGACCCGCAACCCGGATCGTCCGACTAAATCAGATCGGAGATCGGCGACCTTGAAACGTCGCCCTCATTCGACCGGAGCATCGACTTCGATCGAGCACGCCGGCGACACCATCCAAGCAGCAGCAACGACAACCCAAACACGGATCCGACCACCAGCATGCGCGGCATCCAGCCAAGTAGAAAAGCCCGATCCAGACGCTGAGGATGCCGACCAGGAGCAGAGGTACCCGGCCCAATCACGATCGATTCGCGGCCGCGAGGATCGCGATCACGCTCCCGACCACAAGGCCGGATCCGAACAGGGTCCAAGAGGCCGCATGACGGGAAAATCCGTCGTCCGGCGTGCATCGGTGTATCTATGCCGCTGGCCTGGGGGATCTCCTCGTACCAACTCCGCGCACAAGGGTATAATGCTTTTCCCGGATATTCCGCCAGTACGCATTCTCATAGAGATCACGTCGGAGCTTCGAATTCATGCATCTTGATTACTTTCGATCGATCACCGTCATCATGGTCATCGCAGTCATCGCATGCCTTGCCCTCAGCGCCGGATGTTCGAAGCAAGGAGCGACGGCGATCGAGGTGCAGCAACATGGCGCGATGCGAGCGGTCATGCGCGAGGGGCAGACCGAGGCTCGGGTCGGGTTGGTCGACGTCTCCAGCCAGGGCGTGATTGCCGTGGGCGCACTTGCGGGTCTCGAGGGCGAAGTCACGATTCTCGACGGTAAGGTCTGGGTCGCTCGACCCGATGGCGACGGCGTACAGATCTCCGGACCGAGTGCGTCGCCGAACGATCAGGCGACGCTCTTGACCGTCGCATCCGTGGCACGGTGGGACCGCGTCGAACTCGCCATGGAGAAGTCCGCGACGGGTGCCGAGCTCGAGGCATTGATCGAGCAGACCGCTCGCGATCACGGCATTGATACCACTCGTCCGTTCCCATTCGTGATCGACGGCGTCGCCGAGCGACTAGAGATCCACGTCATCAATGGCTTCTGCCCCCACGCGACGGATCCGACAAGCATCGACGCTGAACCGTGGCGATGGTCAACCGACGAGCCGCGGAGCGCACGCATCGTGGGCTTCTACGCCGCCGACGCAGCGGGTGTGCTTACCCACCACGGCACCGCCATCCACGTGCATGCGATCATCGAATATGACGGCCGCGTGCTGACCGGCCACATCGACGGTTTGACCTTGAAGCCGGGCGCGTCGCTGCAGCTGCCAGCCGCAGGCTGATCTCATCAGGATCAGCGAGTGCGGTTGCCTATGCAGAAGCAACTCCCCGTTCAGCCAAAGACATCGGCCGCAATCCCGGACGCCCGAAAAACTCGCCACCACGGGCTAAAGCCGACAACGCCACCGATGTCTCTCGGCGGCGGCGTTCGTGAGCCGTAGGGCCGATCGCATGAGCCACCGGCCGGATAATAGTGGGGTCGCACGCCCAGGACGGGTCAAATATCTCGCCCTAGCCAGTTCCCGAACCATGGCGGTGGGATCAGCGAACCGCGGAGCGGTCATCAATGGGTCGCGTCGGCCGTTCTTGCCGGGAGGAACATCGCTGATACACTCTGATACGGATGCCCTCACGCCTTCTCCTCATCTTGACGCTCCTCGCCCAACAGCTTGCCTTGCCGCTGGCCATCAGTCGGGCGCAGGCCGAAGGGTGCGAGGCAACCTCCTGCTGTGCAGCCGTGGAGACGACGACCTGCTGTGGTCAAGTCGTCCAGGAGATGCAGTGCGGCAAGACCGGGGGCGAATGCCTATGCGGCATCAAGCCCGGCAACTCCAAGCAGATGCCGGTAGCGCCCCGTCCGCAGGAGCAGAACGATCTCAGTCTCATCTTCGTCGTTGCTCCCAACGGCGAAATCGAGCTGCCCGTGCTGACGCGGACCCCGCCTCTCTGGGCACCGCCGGCGATCCACCGCACTCATAACGAAACACAGGCACTCCTGTGCGTCTGGCGAACATGACCGGCCGCCTCGTAGGGAATCCGCGCGCTGAATAGTGCGGGCTTCCCTTCGTCGTACCCAGTTCATTCTGTTCTCTCTTGACCGCACGGGAGCTATCCCATGGAATGCAATTCGCTACGCCGTTTTGTCGGCGGCGCGCTGACGACGGCCATCCTCGCAGGATGCAGTAGCCGTGGACCCTTTACGGACACCCATGATGATGCACGCTGGGCAGGCAATGCTGCCCCCTCATCCAAGATGGTGCCTCGCTCGATCCATACATCGGGCTTGTCGCCGCAGGCTGAGCTTCCCGTGCTCGACAAGGTCGCCACCCTCGACGACTACCTTCGATACGCGGCGCTCGAGAACCCAGGCCTGGAGGCTAAGTTCCAGAACTGGAAAGCGGCCGTCGAGCGATTGCCGCAGGTCCGTGCACTTCCAGATCCTCGCCTCACCTACGGCTACTACCTGAGTGCGATCGAGACGCGGGTCGGGCCAATGCAGTATTCACTGGGGCTTTCGCAGACGTTCCCGTGGTTCGGCAAGCTTCAGGATCGCGAGGACTCAGCCGCACGCACCGCGAATGCCGCCTACCGGCGATTTGAAGCGGCGAGACTTGACCTGTTCTTCCGTGTGGAGTCCGCGTACAACGAGTTGTTCTTCCTGAAGCAGTCGATTGATATCGCTGGAAGCAACATCGAGCTCCTCCAGCAGTTCGAGCGAGTCGCGCGCACCCGCTATCGCGTCGCAGCCGCGGGACATCCCGACATCATCAAGATCCAGGTGAAGCTCGGCGTGTTGGAAGATCGCGTGTTCCAGCTTCGCGAACTCCGCCATCCCTACACGGCACGACTCAATGCCGAGCTCAGCCGGCCGGCGAATGCCGACGTACCGTGGCCGACATCCGTCTCGGACCGCGTGACCGATGAGGCCGCCGATCGTCTGCATGCAGCGCTCATGGAACACAGCCCGGAGTTGATCGCCCTGCAAGAAGAGATCGAGCGAGAACGCATCGGTACGGAGATTGCGAGGAAGGATGGCCTCCCCAACTTCACGGTGGGACTCGGCTACACGGCCGTCGGCGACCGGAGTGATGTCAGCATTCCTGACAATGGCGACGACGCCGTACTCGGCACACTGTCCGTCAACCTGCCGATCTGGCGAGAGAAATACAACGCTGGTGTGAGGGAGTCCATCGCTCGACGCCTCGCTGCGGCAGGCCGCCGGGGCGATGCGATCAACCGGTTGACCAGCGACCTCCAGCAGGCGATCTTCGAGCATCACGATGCCCGGCGTCGAGTCGGTCTCTACCGCGACACGCTTATTCCCAAATCTACGGAATCACTCCAGGCATCACTCGCCGCCTTCGAGCAGGGTGAATCCGATTTTCTCGATCTAGTCGACACGCAGAGGACTTTGCTCGAGTTCCAACTCGCACTTGAGCGGGCACTCATTGACCGAGCAAACTCATATGCACGAATCGAGCGCCTGGTCGGCGCGAGTCTGACTGATCGCCGCGTACCACCGGTATCCAAGGAGCAATCGCCATGACCAACTTCCTCACTTGGGCGGCTCGGGCTGGCAAGTTCGCGTGGCAGCGAACGTCAGCGCTAGTCGCATTGCTGCTCATCATCGCCGCACTCATCATCGGGTATCGCATCGGTCGTCCTTCGCCTCCCGCTCAGGCTCAGGCAGGAGACGCGGCGTCTGGAGCGGCCGCTGTCTCAGACGGCAAACCTCAGATGTACACCTGCTCGATGCACCCGGCAGTTCGGCTTCCCGACCCTGACTCCAAGTGCCCGATTTGCTTTATGGACTTGATTCCGGTCATGAACGATGGCGGCGAAGGCAACGAACTCCGCCTTGTACTCACAGAGGCATCCGCCAAACTCAGCCAGATCGAGACAGTCAAAGTGGGCCGTTTCTTCCCGGCCGCCGAGGTCCGACTGTACGGCAAGTTGACATACGACGAGACCTCCGTCGCGAGGATCACCGCGTACTTCCCCGGACGACTTGACCGACTGTTCGTGAACTACGTCGGCGTGCCCATCGCGAGCGGCGATCACCTCGCCGAGATGTACAGCCCGCAGCTTCTCGCAACGTTCGAGGAGCTGCGCCAAGCCCGCCTGGCGGTTGATCAGAGCACGACCACGAGTGACATCGTCCGAACGTCCACCCAGCGAACGCTCGAGGCTTCGCGAGAGAAGCTCCGGCTGTTCGGTCTCACCGAAGCCCAGGTCGTGGAAGCCGAGGCCGGCGAAGCCTCTCATGATCGCCTGACCGTCTTCTCACCGATTGCCGGAATCGTCACCCATCTTGCCGTACGCGAGGGTGACTACGTTGAGACCGGATCGCCGATCGCGACAGTTGCCGATCTGTCGAGATTGTGGCTCGACATGGAAGCCTACGAATCGCAGCTCCCGCTGCTTCAGTGGGGTCAGCCCGTGACGTTCACTGTCGAGTCTCATCCGGGCGAGACATTCGAAGGGCGCATCGCGTTCATCGAACCAATGGTGGACCAACGTACGCGTACCACCGCGATCCGAGTGGCCGTCAATAACCAGGCCGGACGGCTCAAGCCGGGGATGTTCGCGTCCGCCGTGGTTCGGACGCGGGTCGCGGCAGACGGAGCCGTCGTCAACGATGAGCTCGCGGGACGATGGGTCAGCCCGATGCATCCGACCGTGGTCAAGGATGGACCCGGGCAATGCGACATCTGCGGCATGGACCTGGTGACTGCTGAGTCTCTCGGCGTCGTCGGTGACCCGAGCTCCGTCGAGGAGCCGCTGGTGATTCCGCGATCCGCCGTGCTCTTCACCGGTACTCGCTCCATGGTCTATGTCGAGGTGCCTGACACTGAGCGCCCGACGTACGAAGGCCGCGCTATTGTGCTTGGCTCGCGCGCGGGTGAGTTCTATATCGTGCGCGACGGCCTGCGGCTTGGGGAATCCGTCGTGGTCAACGGCGCATTCCGCATTGACAGCGCCATGCAGATCTTGGCCAAGCCGAGCATGATGACGCCGGGCGGTGAGGGTCGCGCCGGCGCCCACCCCGGGAACGGGCTCATGGCCAGCGGGCAGATGCCAGGCATGCCAGCCCGCGTCACCGTGCCGGACAACTTCATCTTCGCGCTCAAGCCGGTGTACGCCGCGTACCTCCACGCTCAGGAGTCGCTGGCGGCGGATGACCTTGGCGGGTTCATTCAGGGTTCTGCTGATCTGAGGACATCGCTCGGCTTCGTCGAAGAAGCCGGGCTCGTCGGAGAGCCGCTCGCCGCGTGGCGGCGTGCAGCGTCCAGGCTGCGGCTCGACCAGCCGGTGACCACGATTGAGGCGGCGCGAGCCCGATTCGAGCGCATGAGCGAAGGCATCATCGCGATCCAGCGTCGTTTCGGCCATCGCGGTAGCGATGAGTGGCAACTGGCACACTGCCCGATGGCCTTTGACAACAAGGGAGCCAACTGGCTTCAACGCGGGACGCAGATCAACAATCCGTACTTCGGCGCGGCGATGCTTCGCTGCGGCGAGATCCGTGAGTCCTTTGCACCGCTTGATGCGGATCCCAACGGATCCGCCGAACGGTCCGGCCATGAGGGAGATGGACATGAATGATGTGCAGCCCCCCATGCCGCGCGGGCCGTTGAACACGCTGATCCGGTTCTGCCTCGAGCAGAAGCTGGTGGTCGCGATCGTACTCATCGGCACACTGTTCTGGGGTGTGCTGGTCGCGCCGTTCGACTGGAACCTCGGCGGCCTGGTCCGCGATCCAGTTCCAGTCGATGCGATTCCGGACATCGGCGAGAATCAGCAGATCGTCTTCACCGAATGGCCTGGCCGTAGCCCGGAGGACATCGACGACCAAATCAGTTACCCGATGACCGTGGCGCTGCTCGGCCTTCCCGGCGTGAAGGACATCCGCAGCTATTCGGTATTCGGCTTCTCCACCATCTACGTCGTCTTCGAGGACGGTGTTGAGTTCTACTGGTCGCGGTCCCGCGTTCTGGAAAAGCTCAACTCACTTCCCGCAGGCACACTTCCATCCGGCGTCACGCCGACCCTCGGCCCGGACGCGACGGCGCTCGGCCAGGTGTTCTGGTACACGCTCGAAGGGCGTGATCCCGAGGGGAATCCGACGGGCGGTTGGGGCACCGAGGAACTCCGCTCGATCCAGGACTTTATCGTCAAGTACAAGCTCGCCGGTGTTGCGGGCGTTTCGGAAGTCGCGTCGATCGGCGGATTCGTGCAGGAGTATCAGGTCGATGTCGATCCTGATGCGATGCGGGCCGCGGGAGTCTCGCTGCAACAGGTCATCGGCGCGGTCCGGCAGAGCAACCTTGATGTCGGGGCTCGCACCATCGAGGTCAACCGGGCCGAGTACATCGTTCGTGGGCTCGGGCTCATCGAGAGCGTCGGTGATCTCGAACTGGCTGCGATCGTGGCCCGCGATGGGCAACCGATCCTCATCGGCGATATTGCAAAGGTCTCGCTCGGGCCCGCGCTTCGCCGCGGCGCGCTGACCAAAGCAGGCGAAGAGGCTGTCGGCGGCGTGGTCGTCGTGCGCTACGGCGAAAACCCGATGGCGACGATTCAGCGCATCAAAGAAACGATCGAGGACATCGCATCTGGGCTACCCTCCAAGGTGCTCGCCGACGGGACCGAGACCCGTGTCACCGTCGTGCCGTTCTATGACCGTTCAGAGCTAATCAAGGAAACGCTGGAGACGCTCAACGCTGCGATCTCGCAGCAGGTCCTCGTCACGATCATCGTTGTCGTGCTCATGGTGATGCACCTTCGGACCAGCCTCATCATCGGGGCCATGCTCCCGATCGCAGTGTTGATGACCTTCATCGGGATGAAGGTCTTCCGCGTTGACGCAAACATCGTCGCACTCTCCGGCATCGCGATCGCCATCGGCACCATCGTGGACATAGGCATCGTGCTCAGTGAGAACATCCTCAGGCGGCTCACTGAAGCCGACGACGATGACGAAAACACCGAGCCGACGATCGATGTCATTTACCGGGCGACCACCGAAGTCAGCAGCGCCGTACTGACTGCGGTCGCCACGACCGTGGTGGGATTCCTGCCGGTATTCACCATGGAGGCGGCCGAAGGAAAGCTCTTCAAGCCACTCGCCTACACCAAGACCTTCGCCCTGATCTCCGCGATCATCATTGGGCTGACGATCCTTCCCGCAACGGCGCATGTTCTGATGGGGTTTCGCATTCGGGCGAAGTCCCTCCGTGTCGTCGGCGCCGCGCTGTTGACGGCGCTGGGCATCGCGGCCGCCATATGGCTCAACCCGATCGGCGGCTCCATTATCGCGGTCTTTGGGGGGTTCTACCTGATTCGACCGCAGCTCCCTGACTGGCTCGCACGCGGGCTCCAATGGTCGGCGAATCTCATTGCGGTCTTGGTTGTTCTCATCGTCCTCGCAGACGCGTGGGAGCCGCTCGGTCCGGAGCCGGGGACGATTGGCAACGCGGTCTTCATCGGCACGATCATCGGAGCGTTGCTGATCGGCTTCTGGCTCGTCCAGTTGGCCTTCCCCCACGTCCTTGCATGGACACTTCGACACAAGCTCATCGGTCTGTCACCGGCGCTGTTGGTCGTTCTGTTCGGCGCCACAGTATGGCTCGGCTTCGATCGCGTCTGGGGCTGGCTGCCGGAATCAGTCAAGCAACGTGAGACGGTTGTTGACATCGCACACGCGTTTCCCGGTCTCGGCAGTGAGTTCATGCCCTCGCTCGACGAAGGCGCGTTCCTCTATATGCCAACCATTATGTCGCACGTATCGATCGGCGAGGCGACGGACATCCTCAAGGAACTCGATCGACGAATCATGAGTGTGCCGGAGGTCGAACTCGCGGTCGGCAAGATCGGCCGAGTCGAAAGCCCGCTCGATCCCGCGCCCATTTCGATGATCGAAACGATCATCGAGTACAAGAGCGAATACCGCACCGATGACGAAGGTCGTCGGCTCAACTTCCGCTACGACACAAAGTCGGAAACATTCGTGCGCGATGAGCACGGCCGACTGATCGAGGATGAGGATGGTCGGCCGTTCCGGCAGTGGCGTGATGAAATCAAATCGTCCCAGGACATCTGGGACGAGATCGTGGCTGCGGCGGATATGCCCGGGGTGACCAGCGCGCCGAAGCTCCAACCCATCGAGACGCGGATCGTGATGCTTCAATCCGGCTTCAGGGCGCCGATGGGGGTGAAGGTCTATGGACCCGATCTGGAGACGATCGAGTCATTTGGCCTCCAACTCGAACGCCTTCTGAAACAAGTGCCGTCAGTGCAGCCCGCCGCGGTGTTCGCAGATCGGGTTGTCGGCAAGCCATACCTCGAGATCGATATCGACCGCGAGAAGATCGCCCGCTACGGGCTTCGCATCGCGGACGTACAAGAGGTCATCGAGGTTGCGATCGGTGGCAAGCCATTGACCATGACGGTCGAAGGCCGTGAACGCTACCCGGTTCGTGTGCGGTATCTCCGCGAACTGCGTGACCAGCCCGAAACGCTCGGCGACATTCTCGTCGCGACGCCAGCGGGCGCGCAGGTGCCCTTGCGCGAACTGTCCACGCTCCGGTACCGCCGCGGCCCGCAGATGGTCAAGAGCGAGGACACGTTCCTCGTTGCCTACGTGCTCTTTGACAAGATGCCAGGCTTTGCCGAGGTCACGGTTGTCCAGGACGCCCAGCGGTTCATTCAGGATGCCATCGACTCGGGAACTCTGACCGTCCCCGCGGGCGTGAGCTATGAATTCTCAGGTTCGTACAAGAACCAGGTTCGCGCTGCGAAACGGCTGAGTGTGGTTCTTCCGCTCTCATTGGTCGTGATCTTCCTGTTGCTGTATTTCCAATTCCGCAAGGTGAGTGTCACGCTGATGGTCTTCAGCGGCGTCTTCGTCGCATGGGGCGGTGGCTTCATACTGCTCTGGTTATACGCCCAACCGTGGTTCCTAGAAACATCCCTCCTCGGCACGAATCTCCGGGAGCTGTTCCAGATCGAGCCGTACAACCTCAGTGTCGCGGTCTGGGTCGGGTTCCTCGCGCTCTTTGGCATCGCGACGGATGACGGCGTGATCATGGCGACTCGTATCGAGCAAGTGATGGCCGAGGAGAAGCCCGATTCCATCGAAGCGATCCGCAAGGCGGTCGTCGACGGCGGCCAGCTCCGGATCCGGGCTGCGGTCATGACCAGTGCCACGACTATCCTCGCGCTGCTGCCGGTACTCACAAGTACCGGCCGAGGCTCCGACATCATGGTCCCCATGGCCATCCCGTCGTTCGGCGGCATGGCCGTCGCTTCCATCACGTGGTTCGTCGTCCCCATCCTCTACTGTTCGGTACAGGAGTGGAAGCACCGTCTCACCCATCGCAACGTGTCCAATCCGGTCGTCGCCGGACGGACACTCAAACAAGAAAGCTCGACATGAAACGTCTAAGCATGTGTGCCGTTCTCTCGATCGGCGCGTTCATCAACCACACTCGAACAAGGAAACTCGACATGAAACGTCTATGTATGTGTGCCGTTCTCTCAATTGGTGCGTTCATCAACCCGGCCGCCTTCGCGGACCAGGACAAGCCGGTGAACGCGATGTGCCCGATCGGCAAGGAACCAATCGTCGCGTCCGCCGGTACCGTCGAATATAAGGGCCACACCATCGGCATCTGTTGCCCCGGTTGCGGGAAGGCCTTCCTCGCGTGGAATGAGTCCCGCCGTGATGATTTCGTCGCGATTGCGATGCTCGGGAAGGAGCCCGGCCACGCTGGACAACCTCAAGAGGAACAAGCCGCGGCGCCACAACCTGCGGAGCCGATCTCATTCTCGTACCCACTCGACGTCTGTATCGTGTCGGGAGGCAAGCTCGGCTCAATGGGCGACCCTATCGTCAAAAAGTACGACGGGCGCGAGGTGAGGTTCTGCTGCGCGGGCTGCATCGGGAGGTTCGAAGCGGACAAGGCGGGATACGTCAAGAAGATCGACGAGTTGATCGTCAAGGACCAGATGCGGTACTACCCAACCGACAAGTGCATCGTGTCCGGTGAACCGCTGGTCGAAGATGGCAAAGACATCGCCACCAACATGGTCTTCCAGAACCGGCTCGTGCGCCTGTGCTGCAAGAGCTGCGAACGTCAGTTCAAAGCGAGCCCGAAGAAGTTCATCGAGATACTCGATAAGGCCGTTGCCGACACGCAGCGCAAGGACTACCCCCTTGAGACCTGCGTCGTTTTGGGAGGACCGCTCGGATCCATGGGCGAACCCACCGAGATGGTCGTTGCTGGTCGCCTCCTGCGCTTCTGCTGCGTGGGCTGCGAACCCAAGGTCATCGCAGACCCGGTGAAGTACCTCGCTGCCATTGACAAGGCGTGGCAGGCGAAGAAGGGCAAGTTCAAACCCGCTCCCGATTCGGCCAACCAGAGCGGTCACAACAACGGCGGCGAATGACATGGTGATCGATCACGAACAAGGAAATTCCTGGCGCCGTCCACCGCCCAGCATCCGGGCTCTCGAAGCATTTGAGACCATCGAGCGGAGGGACTGACCGTGTGGTGATTGAGGGCTACTCCATGATCGGTGTTGCAGAGCCAAGGCCCTTGGAGCCGTCGGGATTCTCGATCTCGATCCACCACATGGCGTTCTCGGGAAGTGGGTCCGGTGCCATCGCGTGGATGCCGTAGGCGTCATTCGAGGGGGCGTACTCGCCTTTGCCAACGAATGAGAGCGTGCGGTCATCGGTGCCGATCCAGGCTCGGATGACGGTCGCACCGTTGTCGTTGTAGGGCAGTTTTACGACAAGGTGACTCTCTTCTCCGGCTTTGATCGCGCCGTGGCCCTGAGCTAGTTCAACTTGCATGTCGGCGATCATGGTTGAAGGGAGCGAGACCGCGTCGTCATGGTGAGCATGCTTATCGGCCGCTTCTTCTTCGTGGGCGGCGTGGGTCGAGCCATCGGCATGGACATGACTGCCTTCGCTCGCTTCATGACTCTTATCTGTTTCGGGACCACGTGCGTCGCCTTCACTCGGTTCGCCGCAGCCGGCGACCATGAAGCCAAGAGTGGCGGCCAGGGTGAGTCCAAGGTGGGTATTCAGGTTCATCTTCATTGGTTACTTTCTTTTGTAGGTGCGAAGAGTTCAGGTGAAACTACTCGCGCCCGGCACCCGCCGGAGTCTTAAGACGGTGGATGGCGGCGTAGCCCGCCGGTACAACGATGAGGTTTAGAAATGTTGAAGTGAGTAGACCGCCGAGGATAACCACCGACAGCGGAGCCAGGATCTCATTCCCCGGCTTATCACCCTTGAGAATGATCGGGATGAGGGCCAAGGCCGCGGTGAGCGCGGTCATGAGAATCGGTACGAGCCGTTCCATCGACCCTTGCACGATGGCCTCGTGCATGGGTACTCCTTCCTCCGTCATCAGGTGCTTGTAGTGATTGACCAGCAGGATGCCGTTGCGAACGGCGATCCCGAACAGCGTGATGAACCCAACAAGGCTCGCGATCGAGATAACCGGGGCGATGTAACTTCCAATGCCGAACAAGGCCGCGGCGTTGGCAATCGGGTTGGGGGACTCGGATAGAAAGATCGCCAGAATGCCCCCAATGAGGGCGAGCGGGAGGTTGACCAGTACGAGCAGCGACACCCGCAGCGAACCGATCGCGAGATTAAGCAGTACGACCATGATCAGCACCACAAGCCCGCTGAAGAGCGTGATGGTCCGGCTGGCGGACTGCTGAGCCTCGAACTGCCCACCGTACTTCACGCTATAGCCATGTTTCTGCACGATCGGATCGACACGATCGCGCACTTGCGCGATGAGGTGCCCGAGGTTCGATCCTTTGGCGACATTCAACGACACCACCGCTTTCCGCTGGGCGTTCTCGCGAACGATGAGATTGGACGCCATCTCCGGGCCGATCACCGCAACCTCGCCGAGGCGTACCAGGGCGCCGCCCATGCCTTGTAGCACGAGGTTCTTGAGATCGCGGACAGTGCCCCGCGCCTGGTCTTCGAGTCTCACCACAAGCGAGTAGCGCCGGACGCCCTCGTTCACCTCCGCGACTTTGACGCCGAAGATCGCGTTACGGACCTGCTCCGCAGCCGAGCGGGGCGTAAGCCCGTAAGCCGCGAGCTCGGTGGGTTGGTACTCGACGGGCAACGACTGGATCATGACCTCGCGATTGGCCGCAACATCGCGGGCACCAGGTAGCGGTTTGAGCGTCGTCTCGATCTCCTTGGCGATCATCCGCAGCACATCGAGATCATCACCGTAGACGCTGATCGCGATGGCCGCGGGCGTGCCCGAGAGGATGTGGCTTAGGCGATGCTCAATCGGTTGGCCGATGCTTGTGGTGATGCCGGGCACGCGCTCGAGGATCTCCGAGATCTGCTCGCGGACGACGATGTTGTCATGACCAGGAAGGACCGTGATCTCGATCTCAGAGTTGCTGACTGGCTCGGCGTGCTCGTCGCGTTCGGCGCGTCCAGTGCGCCGCGTAACACTCCTGACGCCGTCGACGAGGAGAAGTTGCTTCTCAACTGACGAAGCCATGCGGTCGCTCGCGACGAGCGAGGTTCCGGGCGGTGCGCTGAGGAAAACCGTGAAGGTGCCCTCCTGGAACTCAGGCAGGAATGAGGTCCCGAACGTCGAGGCGAGCGCGATCGCGAGGGCCGTCGCGACGCCTGCCAGTGAAAGAACCCACACCCGAAGACGAACTGCCAGTCGTACGCTTGGCTCGTACAAACGCTTGAGGAACCGGACGAGGAAGCCGTCCGACGACTCCCGCTTGCTTGGCTGGGCGTGTAGCAGGTAACGACACATCGCCGGCGTCACGGTGAGCGCGACGGCGAGCGATGCAACGATCGACACGACAAACGCGATGCCAAGTGGGCGGAAAAACCGGCCCTCGATCCCCTCGAGAAACATCAGCGGCAGGAAAACCAAGGCGATAATGATGGTCGCGAACACCATCGCTGGGCGGATCTCATTGCTCGCGTCGAAGATAACCTTCAGCTTGGGCTGTCGCTCCCCCTCGGGCTTGGCCGCGTTCTGCTTCATTCGGCGCAACACATTTTCGACATCGATAATCGCATCATCCACGAGGCTACCCACGGCGATCGCAAGCCCGCCAAGGGTCATGACATTGATTGTCTCGCCCATCCAATCGAGGGCGAGCAGGCCGACCGCCAGCGAGAGCGGCAGGGCTGTGAGCGTGATGATCGTCGCGCGGATGTTGAGCAAGAAAAGGACTAGGATGATCGACACGATGATCGCCGCGTCTCGGAGTGCATGAACAACATTGGTCACGGACAGGTTGATGAAGTCCGATTGACGAAAGATCTGCCGGTTTATCTCCACGCCTTCCGGGAGCGACGCTTCGAGCACATCGAGCATGGCATCGATTTCATCTGTGATGATGAGCGTGTTGGTTCCCGGCGCCTTCTGCACGGTCATGACAACCGCGGGACGGCCGCCTTCAGCCCCGGTGCCGCGTTTGAGTGCCGGGCCGAGTCGGACATCGGCGACCTGACCGATCGTGACTGGGGCACCCCCGTGGTACTTGATCACTGTCCCGTCGATGTCGGCGACCGATCGCACGCGGCCGCTCTGGCGGATGGGCAGTTCGAGGCTGCCCACATCGGGCAGATACCCGGCGCTCAGTGTGCTGTGCGACTCACCTGCCGCGGCGATGACATCGCCGATGTTGAGGTCGTACAGTCTCAGCTTCTCTTGTTGCACGAGCACCTGATACTCGGGGAGCTCTCCGCCGATCACCGAAACCTGGGCCACGCCTGGGATCGTGAGCAGCTTGTTCCGCAAGTCGTATTCGGCGTAGGCTCGGAGTTCCAATGGCGAGACGGATCCGCCGGACGCGGAGACCGCAAGCAGCATGATCTCTCCCGTGATGCTCGATATCGGTGTCATCTCGGCGTGGGCGTCGGCCGGCAACTCCTCACGAACCGTGTCGAGCCTTTCGGAAACGAGCTGCCTGGCGCGGTAAATGTCTACACCCCAGTCGAACTCGACGTAGGCGATGGACAGCCCAATAGCACTACTCGTGCGCACACGGCGGATGCCTGGGATGCCGTTGACCGAGGTCTCGATGGGAAAGCTGACATACTGCTCAACCTCGTCGGCCGCGAGACCGGGCGACTCGGTCATGATGACGACCGTCGGCGCATTAAGCTCGGGGAACACGTCGACCGGCGTCTGGGGCAGGCGGAAGGCCGCGACCGCGAGCAGGACACCGGCGAGCACGAGCACCAGCGCTGCATGATCGAGCGAGAACTGAATAAGTCGTTTCAGCATTGATCTCTCGTTCCTATTCATCGGTTTCTTCATGAAAGGTGCCGTCGGCGTGGAAGTGGCCGCCCTTTTGCATCACGCCGCTTTGCTGGGTTGCCAGCTTGAGCTCGAATGCGCCGTCGAGAACGACTTCGTCTTGGAGTGAGAGGCCACTATTGATCGCGACCCAGCGTCCGTCATCGACGCCCATGTCAGCCTCTACTCGAATAGCTTTGTTGGGGTCTTTAGGGTCACGGCGGAAGAAGACGTGCGTGATGCCGTCCTTGACGATCGCGGAACGAGGGATGGCAAGCGCCGGGCGTTCGGTCGTCTCAGCAACAACTTCGAGGAATGCGGATACACCCGGTCTGATCCATGCCCTGCTCTCCGCGGGAGTTGCTAGAAGCGTGACGGTCCGCTGCTCGGGATGCGCTTCGAGCCCGATCATAATGGAGGAATCAACGCCATCTCCGATCGGAATGCCAGGCGTAGTCGGGGGCACGATTCGACCGGTTTTCGCGGTGCCGAGCCGAACGAGATCCGCCTGGAGTGCCATCGCGCGGAATCGAACCTGAGTGGGGTCGATCGTTGAGACCACCAGCGACGGGGAATCGGCGAATGCGCCATCGGTCAAGGCAAGTGTTTCGACCACGCCGGATTCGGAGGCACGGACTTCGATCCAATCGATCCTTCGGTAGGAAGGGAGCATCTGCCCGTCGTGCTCAATCTCTTGGGAAAGCTGAGACTCGTCGATCCCGGTCGCGGCTGACGCTCGGTGCAGCGCATGTTCACGAGTACGGTGCGCATTGGCCAGTTTCGTCTCAGCTTGGCGAAGCTCGGCGCCGATCCGCGGGAGGCTTGCCTCAATCTCCGCGGCCTGTGCTTCAAGATCTGCGTTACGGATCTCCGCGTCGGAGAGCGAAGACAATCGATCACGAGTAAGGGCGAGCCGGCGATCTGACTCACTGATCCGAGCTCGAACCACATCAATTTCCGCGAGCGCGGTTTCAATATCTTGCTCGCCCATGATGATCTCGTGCTGCAGCTCCGGCCACCGCGGCGAACGAAAACGGTAGAGCACATCGCCCGCCTCGATCTGCTGGTACTGGTCGACTTCGAGACGGACTTCGCCCGAGAGCGTCATGCGGTATTCACGGCGGGCGCGAGGCTGGAGCTCGAACGCGCCGGGCACACGAATCGTGCTGTCGACGCGACGACGTTCCACATTGACGAAGGTGATGCCGAGGTTGCTGCGAACGGTCGCCGGGATGTCGATCCGGTTGGTGTCCGCCGAGCCAGCCTCCTCCTGATCCGGCCCGGTGCTTTGCGGCGGTTCCAGAATGCAGCCTGAAAGGAGTATCGTCAGAGAGACACTGGCGATTGCTATTGCGGTTTTGAGTCGTGTGATATGTGTGGTCTGTGTGGTCTGTGTAGTCATGGGGTCACCTTGGGGAGGCGCGAGCCGGTGTGGCCTGCGATGGTGGCGTGCTGATCGGTGGGGTTTTCACGTGTTTCAATCGACGGCGCGGGCGGACCGAGGAGATGGGACAATTCTGACTCTGCGAGCGATTCGGCCAGCCGCGTCTCGATGAGTTCCATCCGTGTCTGCCCGACCCGCGACAGACTCTCTAGGAGAATGAGCCCCCCGCCCTCACCGAGCCCCAGCAGCCGCTGGGCATTGCCGAGCTGGCGGTCTACCAATGGTGCGATCTCAGACTCGATGAGATTCCGTTGCTCACGCAGCGTTTCGATCCGAACCTGCGTCGCTGCGAGTGAACCAACAAGCCGATCGTACTCGGTCTCGAAAGCCGCTCGTGCGAGTTCGCGCTCAGCGATCGCCTGCGCAATGCCCTGCTTGTTGGCGTTCAAGATGGGTATCGGAAGCGCCAAAGAGAAACCAAGCATCGTCTGCCCTTGATCAAAGTCGGCGAGCGGTCCAATCGTCAAATCCGGGTATTGCTTCCGGACCTCGCGATAGAGCGTCCGCTCCGCAACCTTGTACTCTTCTCGGAGCCGCACCAGCGTGAGATTCCGCTCGGCGGCAGCGTCAGCCGTTGGCTGGTCGGGATCCGTGGTCACGACCAACGTCGACTGGAGTTCGAGTGGCGCATCCGGTGAGACTCCGAGCAGTGATCGCAACCGCTGCTCAGCCTCAGCCGCATCGCCACGAAACTTCAGGAGTACTCGCGATTGACTCGCTCCTTCGATGGTGAACAACGCTGCTTCGGTCTGCAGCATCTCGCCGGCTTCGGCAAGCCGCGAGGTTGATCCCACAAGCGACTCGATCGACGCAAGAAGCTGCTCGGTCTGCTCGGCACGCATCTTCGCGGCGGACCAGCGAAGCCAAGTCTGGCGGACTTCAATCCGAACCGCCCACTCCACCTCTGCCACCCGTGTCAACTCGGCTGCGAGCACCGCATCCGCACGCGCCTTCTCGGCGTTGAGGCGACCCGAGATTGGAATCGTGAACGCAAGACCCGGAGTGATGAAGTATGGATTCGGGATGCTCTCGGTGACCTGGAGGAAGTCAACCGTCAGTTGCGGATCATCCCAAAGACCGGCGTGATCCGCGGTGGCCGCGCTGATGCCGGCACGGAGGCGGGCAAGCCGCAGGTCAGGGTTGTACACCAGCGCGACCAGCTCGCCTTCGGCAAGGCTCAACCCATCAGATGGATCGAAGACGCTGGGTTGACCAGATGCCGCCAGCCGTTCAGCAAACGCCCGCACCGGCTCATCGCCCGGCATTCGAGCCGACCACATGTCTCGGTGAGACGCGAGGTCGAGCGGTTTGGGTTGATAGCTCTGACAGCCCGCGAGCATCACGATGGCGCCCGCAAGGGCGACCGCGGGCCGGGATGGGTTCATCAGCAAGGTGGAATACTCCGAACAGGGTGAGGTAGACCGATCAGGTATCACGTGCGCTCAGCGCACGTGATAGCACGACTGGGGTAACCAGCCGGATCTAGGTCAGCAGCACAACTGTTCGGAGTTGGATCAAATAATCCGGCGGTCGCCCACGAGTATGCGGCCTGAGGTGCCGTTGCGCACGCGGTATCCGCCACAGCGAATTTGCATCGGCCGATGATGCGATCGCGGCCGGTGTCGGTACCGAATCTCGCTCCCGGGCGTAAAACGCAACGCTGCCACTACAGCAGTCATGATGGTTCCCATGGCAGCAACAGTGGTCCGCGTCGAAGCAATCATCCGCACAGGGAAAGTCGTGCGAGCCACAATCGCTCGGAGTACCTTCGGATTCGAGATGCGAGTGGCCGTGGGGATGCAACGCCCCGTCATGATGGTGGAAGTTGGCGTGGACATCGCCGGCGATTCGGATCGAAGCGGGTCCGCGCGATGCCAGCGCCGCCGCGAGGAGCAGCGCAAACACCGGCACAGGAAATCCATGGATCAAATTCCTCACAGACGGAGCATAGCGTTTCTCACCGGTCGGCGGATGTTCCTGAATGGTCGCGTATGAGGCGCCAAAAGTGCCGTACTGACGTCACAAAGACGACGAAGGTGCGGAGAATCGAAGAACCACCACCTGCGGTCCGAACTAGAACCCCCCCCAGACGGGGCAGGTGGACGCTCCGCCCGACGGTTCGGTTCGGAGAGGATGCGTTGCCGATACAACCTCCCAACTTCGATTGTCACGATCCCATGGACGTGCTCCGCCTACTGCTCCGGGACTGGTGGTGGCCGACCGCGACGGTGATCGCGATGGCGATTCCGTTCCTGGGTCGCTCGTCCGGCCTCACGTACCAGATTGGACCCCTTGCGTACTACGCGAACACGTACGGCTTGCTCGTCTTCCTGCCGGCGATGTTTCTGGCGGGACTTCGATGGTGCTGGGTCGGAAGACTCCGTCCCCGTGACCCGAACCGCTGCGGCCATTGCAATGATCGACTGGACTGGATGAACGCGGAACCGGGACCGCGGCACTGCCCGGAATGCGGCGCCGCCGCTTCGAGATCGACCGGCCGACGTCGCGTTCCGATCGCTCGCCTGCTGCTCGATCTGCCCGGCATCCTCGCCATGCTTCTCCCGATCGGACTCGCCGTGATGTTGATGCTCGCCATGCTCCACCTGCTCGGCCTGCTCGACCTCGATTGAAGGCCGGCCGGCACTGCCATTCACCCCGGCCGACCAGTCTTGGACCATCGCATGTCATCGCATGTCATCGCATATCATCGCCGGGGTACCGTCGAGTCCCACCGGTTGATCCCACGAACGGAGCACGACCAATCCCGACGACCACCCCCGAGCACGATGCACGCATCGCGAAGATGACCTTCGCATCGGTCTATCCCCACTACGTCGACAAGGTCGAGAAGAAGGACCGGACCCGGGAAGAGCTGCACCAGGTGATCCACTGGCTGACCGGCTTCGATGACGATCGTCTCCAGAAACTCATCGAGGACGAAGCGACCTTCGAGGCCTTCTTCAAGCAGGCCAAGATCAACTCGAACGCACCACTGGTCAAGGGCGTCATCTGTGGCTACCGCATCGAAGACATCGAGACCCCGCTGACACGACAGACTCGATACCTCGACAAGCTGGTCGACGAGCTTGCGAAGGGCCGCAAGATGGAGAAGATCCTTCGAACGGAATGACGTCGCCGAAGCGACGTCTGAATCATGCTTCGGGTCGAGTCCCCTCTACTTCTTCTCGGCGAAGACCTTCATGGTGCGTCGGGACTCGGAACGTACGCCCGGAGGATTCCAAAGAAGTCCTTCCCGGTCGGGATGCCGTTCTTTCCGTCGCCGCTGCAATCGACCTCGGCGGATACGCGGCACGGGCCGTGAAGAGCCGCGACCGGTACTCGTTCACCCCACGAACTTCGCGAAGGGATTGAACCTGAACCGATTGTCGGGGTCCATCTTCTTCTTCTGCGCTTCGACGATACGGGCCATCGCGGCCGATCCGAAGATCTCGGCGGCGACCGCGGATCGGTCGACATCGTCCGGTTGCGAATGGGTGCCGCTGAAGTCGACGTCGAGTCCCGCGACCGCGCGGGACTTGTCGACGACCCGGTTCGTGAGATCGACGATCTCCTGTCGCTGGGCCGGCGACTTGGTGCTGGCGTCGTACAGCGTGACGAGATCCACGAAGAACGCGTGATCGCAGTTGCCACTGGGAATCCGCGGCCCCCGCTGGGCCTCGCCGCCGAGCGTCCGGATCTCGACGATCGACATCTCGGCTTCGTCGAGCGGCGCTTCGCCGACCACGACGTCGCCCACGAAGTCGAGCACGGCGTCCTCGGGAATCCCGGTCGTGCCGACGCAGTGGTAGCTCGTCGCGAGCGGGTTGCCCTTCTGCTCGGCGATCACCGGCCACAGCGCCGCAGCGGCCTCGTACCACGAGCCCCACTGCGCCCGCGCGAGCGTCGGCAGCTTCATGTCCGACGCGAGGAGCTCGAGCGGCTCGACGAATTCGGCGGTGCCGCCCTCGAAGGTGTCGTAGAAGACCGTCGTCGCAACGATCGCCTTGGTGCCCGTCACGACGATCTCGAGCGAGACCGACTCGTTCGGCATCACTCTCTCCTTCATGAACTGCATCGCCTTCCTCGAGAACTCGACCGCCTGGGCCCGAGTCTCGTATCCGAAGACGAGCTGTTCGGCGCCCTTGATGGCGCTGGCGTCGGCCAGCCGGAAGGTGATGTCGACGACGATGGCCAGCGCACTTCCCGCACCGAGCATCGCCGTGAACAGTTCGTCCTCCGGCGTCAGTACGCGGATCTCGCCGTCAGCGGTCACCACGGTCATCTTCACGGCACGCTGCCCCAGCAGACCGAGCCGTCTGGAGAAGTAACTGCTCAGCCCACCGTTGAGGACGTACCCGGCCACGCCGACGCCGGGGCCGGTTCCGACGGGCAACGCGCCGCCGTGGTCCTTGACCGCCTCGACGAGTTCGCGAAAGACCACTCCTGATCCCACCGTGACCAGAGTTCCGTCGTCGGACGACTCGAACTCGATCGACTTGAGGCGACCGAGGTCGAGGATCACCGCGTCGCGGTCTGCGACGAGCGCCGCACCCGACGATTCGTGTCCGCCGCAGACGCAGGCGATCGAGGTGGTCACCGGAAGCGACTTCACAATGGCGGCGATCTCCTCGGCAGACGTTGGATGCTCGATCCGCTTGGCCAGGGTGGTGACGGTGCCGGCGGCCCCATCTGCTCCCGGTAGAACCTTGTTGGCGCTCACGCTCCACGCCCGTTGTGCGAACCACTCGTCGTTCGATCCCGTGACGGCCTTCAGCGGAGCTCCCGCCTGCTTCGAGGGCTGTTGGGCAAGCGCGCCTCCGACGACGACTCCTACACCGCTCGCCGCGGCGCCCTTGAGGGCGGTCCGTCGCGAGATCTGAGTATCTGGATCCTGCATCATGCTGTGTCTCCTCGTGGCGGTCGGTGTCTGGAATACGAGTCCGGACAGGTTCGGACAGGCTCGCCGATCGCATCGAGCCGTTGCCGGTGTCCGCAGCCTAACCGATGAATCGACGCTCGCCGCCGCCGCGGCGATCGCCCGCCTGCTCCTCGATCTGCCCTGCGTCCTCGCGATGCTTCTCCCGATCGGAATCGTCGTGATGCTGCTGTTCGCGATGCTCGGTCTCCTCGACCTCGACTGAACTTCGACCGCTCGCGGGCGAACCGACAATCACGCAACTCTCGTTGATAGACCCGTACCGACGGGCTCGGGGATCAGGAACGCGATGCAGATTCGATTGACCGTGCAAAGAACCGCTCGATCAATCCGTCTACCCCAAGCTCCATGAAATTCATGGACTCCATCGTGAATGCCGGAACGAATCCGCGATGGGGTCCGTCACACATCCATCATCACGACCACGGATGGCGGCCGGAAATCGTGTACCGCGGCTCGCCCGGAGTCGACGGCGGGGTCTCGAGTGGCCCACCGCGCACGAAAAACCCCAGAGCCGGAGTGACTCTGGGGTCTTGTGAATAGCGAGGTCGTGACCCTCTTCGAGTCACCGTATTTTGGCGAAGATGGGCGCGCGGGTTTGGCGTGCTCAGGTGGGTTGCAAATACTGGCGGTTATGCGGTCGAGAAGGCAAGGCGATTGAGCCAGAAACCGGCAAGCTGAGCCACTTTGGGGACATTGCTTGGCCCGATTGGGTGGGTGTCCAGTATTGCTTTCCAGCGCCGGCGATGTCGAAGTTGGCAACACTGGTGGGCATAGATGAGTCCTCAGGACTCGGGGGTGGAGAGTCGCTACGCGTCACCTATGCCGGCGACACATTGGCTGATCACCAAGAGGTCGGTGGGGACGTAGTTCGTTACAGATGTGTACTTCCGGGCGCACGACGACTCGGAATCACCTCGGTAGAATCGAGCGGATGAGCGTCAGCAAATTCAAGTCACAATCCGAGACGATCTGATGCGACTGCACGCACGCGTCATCGAAGAGCTCAAGCATCGCGGCGTAGTGCGCACCAAGAACAATCCCGTCGGGGATTACGCTGAGTGGCTCGTCTCCCAATCGCTTGGGCTCACGCTGGAGAATAACTCGGCGGCGGGCTACGACGCTACTGATCCCGAAGGCGTGAAGTACCAGATCAAGGCGCGCCGCGTGACGCTGGACAACAAGTCACGCCAGCTCAGCGCTATCCGGAAGCTGGAGGCGGCAGACTTCGATCAGCTTGTCGGCGTGCTCTTCGATGCTGACTTCAACGTCATGGCCGCGTACCAGATGCCGCATTCGGTCATGGTCGAGCATGCGAAGTATCGGAGCCACACGAATGCGCACATCGTCCACCTCAAGGGGACGCTGCTCGGGGATCCAAACGTGATGGTCATCACCGCACTCTTCGTGTGATCGATCAGGCCCAAGGGCCGCCAGGCGACCATGACGTCGAGGCTGTCGTCTCGGACTGAGGTTCGTCGAGCACTGGCATCAGGAACTCTGCAAGACGAGTGACCACGTCGGCCAGATCAAGATCAACGACACCGGTGCCCATCTTTCGGTTGAAGGCCGACCACTGCATGGCCTTGGCGGGATCTTCGGCGAAGACACTCGTCAGCCCAACCGGCGGCCGCTCGATGAGAGAAGTCTGGCGCCGTGCGAATGTGGCGGCAACTGCCTTGCAAAGGAGCTTGAGGTCAAAGGACATCGTCTCGCTCAAGGTCCAGAGATCGAAGTAGTCCTTCATGCGGCTGTTCGCCATCGCAAGTGTCACGATGGCGTCGAGTTTCTCGGCCACGACTGTCTCTGGTGGATACGTGCGCAGCACAGGCGATGGTAGCGCGAGCATCGAGTCGAGTTGTTGCTCGCGCGCGATCGGCGTTACGGCGTCTCCGAAGCCGACGTCCACTTGCAGCGCAATTCGGGCGGTCCCGAGCGTCGCCGCGATGCGGACGCGCATTCCGTCGTACACGCTGTCTTTCCGGATCGGCTGCACATCAACTGTGGCGGGGTCGAATACGAGGCCATCCGGTTCCACTGTCGTGTTGCAGATGTCACGAAACACTGTGGTCAAACGCTCCGACGATGGATCACCAGACCCGAGAAGATCGACGTCTTGCGTCGGGCGGTGTGGCTTCTCTGCCCAGATTGCAAACAACATGGCGCCCTTGAGAATGAACTCGTCGACGTAGGGCGACTGAGTGAGTCGATACAAGAATCGCTCGATCCCGTACCGAATCAGGATGATGTTGAACGTCTCGATGCGCTCGCGACTCAGGTTGAGGAGCCGTTGCTTGACGGAGTGCACGAGTCCGCTTTGTGACTGCGCCTTCACGCAGTCGCCTCCAGATACGGGCGCATGACGGATCCAACCCTGCCTTCTTGCGCGTAATGCCCGATCTCGGCCGGCGTACATCGGCGATCCTGGAGAGCGCCGCGCAGTGCCTCAAGTGCAACGTCAAGACCAACGTGCCGCCGGTAGCGAAAACAGTCCACGACTGTCTTGGCTGGATTGAAAATGCGAACGGATCGGCGATCGATGACGACGGTCTCGATTCCCTCGGTCAGAGATGCCCCGGAGCCAAGCACGAAACGCATGGGCGGTTCTTCCACACGCGGGCGATGAGCTCGACGATCGATCATCATCCAGACTTCGTGCGGCATCTGCGTGCCAATGCCGTGGTAGTTGAGGGCTGAGAGCAGACAGACGATGCCTTGGGGAACCCGGACCGCTGCATGAGCGAGATCAAGGTGTTCAGATGGATCGCTCTCTGCGGGCGCGTACATGCCGCGCCCGACCTTGATCAGCGTGCCCGCTGAAACGAGCCGCCGGATCGTCTCTGGGTGAATACCCTGTTTGCGAGCGTCTCGAAGCCGCAGGACGCCGAGGCGTCGAGCGAGATCAAGTGCCGCTCGGGATGGTGAGGATTCCTGTGGCATGTGTCATAGTATCGACTGGAACGATAGCAAAGTCAAGGTTTATGCACATTCTTGGCGATCCAGCGTCATTCTGGGGCCCGAGAGCGGCATTCTGGCCAGCCACGGC
>Ga0222662_1000341_pt1 | contig 41411 bp, 30 predicted proteins | sample AntAcemetagen600_FD_179821 | JGI IMG/M metagenome (GOLD analysis project Ga0222662, IMG submission 179821) | Saline water microbial communities from Ace Lake, Antarctica - #600 | ecosystem: Environmental > Aquatic > Non-marine Saline and Alkaline > Saline | place: Antarctica: Ace Lake... | reverse complement strand
TGCGGTGCCGGGTGCGGTATTTTACCGATGGACGTGTGCTGGGATCGGAGGCTTTTGTGCAAGAGCACGCTGATGCGGAGAGAGAGGGGCGAGTCAGGCCTCCAAGGGTCCACGGGATGCAGGGGGCCGATTGGGGTGGACTCTCGGTCCTCGGGGGGCTGCGCAAGGATTTATTCGGGTAGTTTGTCCGTAGGGGTGACGGCGGTCTGACTCTTGCCAAGGCAATGGCACTACTACTGATTGCTTGCCGAAGCTGAGACTTACTGACTTGGCAAAGTCTTTGAGATGAGAGACTTCGAGCTTCTGTTTGCTTGGAGGTTAGTAGTTTGATTTCTCTGCTCATTAGTAAAGCAAAGAGATAGAAATCTTTTTACTTTACTAATGAAGGGTCCGTTTGATGTTTTTTCTCCTTCCTAACAAGGTCTTTGATGTCTTCCAGGATGAGGTAGACGGCGGGGACAAGGAGAAGTGTAATAAATGTTGCGTAGAGTATGCCGAACGCGAGGGAGGTTGCCATCGGGATTAGGAACTGCGCTTGGAGGTTCGTTTCCAAGAGAATCGGGATGAGACCTACGAAGGTTGTCAGTGACGTTAGGATGACGGGCCTGAATCTCCTTGTTCCCGCTTCTCGAACGGCAGGAATCAGCGGTTTGCCTTCGCGAACCTGCTGGTTGATGAAATCGACCAGCACCAAACTGTCATTGACCACTACACCCGATAGGGCTACCAGCCCGAGAAGAGAGAGAATACTAAAGGACTGTCCAGTCAGCCAGTGTCCGGCAATCGCTCCGACAATCCCGAAAGGGATCACAGACATGATGATGAGCGGCTGGGTATAGGAGCGGAAAGGAACCGCAAGGAGAGCGTAAATGATGAGTGCTGCGAGGGCTGCTCCACGCGCCATGCTCATGCGAATGTCTTTTTGCTCTCTGCTCTCACCCTCGAAAGAAACATTTACAGAAGGAAAATCGCGTTGAAGATCCGGGAACACCTTTTCGCGCAAGTCTTCGAGTATATCCTCTACATTGGCAACATCGTCATTCGCATCGGCAAATACATTGATGGCTCGCCGCCTATCGATGCGTTTGATCTCTGAAAACCCTTCGCCAATTTCTAGATCAGCCGCATTGCGGATTGGCATGGGGTCTCCCTGTGAATTACGGATCCACATATCTTCGAGGGCGGCCAATTCACTTCGTGCTTCCGAGGGGTAGCGGACCATGATTTTGATCTCATCTCGGCCCCGCTGAATGCGTTGCACCTCTTCCCCGAAAAAGGCACCCCTTACTTGCCGTGCGAGGTCAGCTTGGGAAAATCCTGCAGCCCGAGCGGAGGGTAAAATTTTCAGATTGATTTCGTCCTTCCCTGCTGAATACGAATCCCTGACATCAAAAATACCCGCATAGGTATCCAGCTGCTTTTTGATCCGATCGCCCGCAGCATTGAGATCCTCAAAGTATCGTCCCGTTAGTTGAATATTGATTGCGTTCCCTGCAGGATTTGCCGCTTCGGATACGAACGTCAAATCTCGGACTCCGGGAAGGGGCCCAATTTTTTCCCGCCAACGATCAGCCAGATCGGGAGCAGAGACATCGCGAATTTCCGGATCGACCAGTTCGAGTGCCACTTCACCTTGGCCAAGATTGCCAGAACTACCGCGCGAGCCACCCGGTCCTCCGCCTTGAAACTGCGAGCCGCCAAGTGTAATCGAAAGATGTCGAATGGGGTCCCGCAAGCCCTCTGCAGTTATATCTGTTCGCACCTCCTCCAGAGCGTCGGTCATCCGCTTGGTATTGCTCTGCGTCATATGGAACGGCGCGCCCTCGGGCATGTTCATTAGAGCAACAACATAGTCCGATGGAACGGGGGCAAGAAAGATGGATCGCACCCAGCCGCCGCCGACGATTCCTATCGTAAGGATGAGAGTGGCAACGAAAACTGCGGTAGTGAGGTATCGCCAAGCCAAGGCAGCTCGGAGGATGGGTCGGTAAACCTTTTCAATAAATCGCTCTAGGCCGTCGGCTATGCGGAGCTGCATCTTTCGGAGTCCGCCGATATCGCCTCTCTCCCGCTGACCAACCCGGCAAAGGCTCAGGTGGTAGGGGAGGACCAATTTACTTTGGACAAGGGAGAAAAGAAGGGTTGGGATTACGACGGCCGGAATCCCAAAGAATAATTTACCGAAAGTGCCTGGAATGAAAAAGATTGGCGAGAAGGCCACAACCGTGGTCAAGACGGCGAAGGTTACCGGAATGGATACCAAGTGTGTGCCGCGAATGGCGCTGTCTACCCCCGGCCCGTTTTTTTGGAATTCCGAGAATACACTCTCCCCGACAACGATCGCATCATCGACCACAATACCGAGAACCAGAATAAACCCAAAGAGGGTAACCAGATTGATCGTTAGCCCCAGTGAGGGCATGATGAAGATGGTTGCCAGAAATGAGATGGGAATGCCAATACTGACAAAGAGGGCGAGCAGTGGTCGGAGGAAGAGCGCTAAAACTCCGAGGACTAGGAGAAACCCAATTACGCCGTTATTGATCAAAAGATTGAGTCGATCTCTGAGGTAAATGGAGAAGTCGCGCCAAAGATCTATTTCCGCGCCTTCGGGCATTTGCAGCTTTTCGGCTTCCACGTAATCGCGGATCTGTCGGCTTATGTTCAGTGGGTTCTGGTTGCCGACCTCAAAAACGCGGATCATTGCGGCTCTCTGGCCGTTGAAACTGGTAATGAGAGGATCAACGGTGAAGCCATCGATGATTTCAGCGACATCCCGCACACGAAGGATGGACCCGTTCTGTTGGGACAGAAGGACGATGTCGCCAATCGACTCGCGGTCCTTGGCCAGGGTATTGGCGCGCAGAAGAATCTGTCCCTGCTCGGCCCGAATGGTCCCACCTGGTAGATCCAGGGAAGAGGAGCGAAGGACCTGAGCCACATCCGTAAAAGTGAGGCCGTATTCTCGCAGCTTGCTCTCACTGAGTTCGATGGAAATCTCAAAATTGCGCACTCCGGTTACCTCTGCGGAAGAGACGCCGGGTAGTAGGGTGATCTCGTCACGGACCCTTTCTGCGAGCGCTTTCAGGCTTTTCTCATCCAGGTTTCCGTGGATGGCTACGGTGATAGTATCCCGCTCAATTTCCGGTTTCTCGACCACCGGTTCTTCTGCTTCCTCGGGGAAATTATCAATCGCGTCGACACGTACCTTGACCTGATCGAGGATGAGGTCGGGAGAGTAACCCCGCTCCACTTCAATGACAACGGTGCCCATGCCCTCGGCCGCAGTGGAGGTAATTTTTTTGATCCCTTGAAGATCCTGAATTTCCTCCTCAATCCTTTGGCAGATCCCTTCTTCGACATCCTCGGGGGCAGCGCCAGGGTAGGGCACGGCAACGAGGACAGTATCGAGTGAAAACGAAGGGAATAGCTCCAGCTTGATCCCCATGGCGACGAGAAGACCGCCGACCGAGAGGATGATCGCGAGCAAATTTGCAGCGACGCCGTTTCTAGCAAACCAAGCGATCATCGGAGAGAGCCGTCCTCTTCGCTATCATTGATAGGGCGAACCGGCATTCCCGGAATGAAGACTTCCAACGGAGTCAGGCAGATGAGATCTCCGTCTGTAAGCCCTCCAGTAATGACCATGTCACTACCATTTCGCTGAAAGATAGCTACCTCGGTTTCCTGCAACCGATTTTCGCTATCGATGAGGCGGAGGCGGTCCTCGCCAACCAGAGCGACGACCGGGATCCGGTAAGCTTTTTCGAGGTGGAGCCCTTCGATTTTTGCCTCCACAAAAGAACCAAAAGCAATGGAATCCGTTTCTGCATTTCGAGCATTCAGTGGATCTTTAAACCGGGCGACCGCGTTGCGAAGTCGTGTGACCGGGTCGGTCGTTCCCTCCAAGCGATCTATGTAGCCGGTTCGTTCCACGCGGTCCTGACCGGAGCCGGCGTAGAGCAGGACTTCTGGCCTCTCAGTAGGATCATTGACTCCAGCGCCGGGATTTGCTGGCAGAGCAAGGTGAACTAAATCACGGCGGGATAGGGGTAGGCGCACTTCGGCTAGATTCGTGCCGTAGATTTGGCCTACAGGTGTTCCCCGCCCTGAGAGCACATCGCCAAGATCCACAAGTGTTTCCACAATCTGTCCATCGAAGGGAGCGCGAAGATGTGTCCGGTCCAAGTTCTTTCCCGCTAGCTCGTAGGCGGCCTGGGCGGAATCCACCCGAAGTCTAGCCTGCTCCAGTTGGGGTTCCCGGCGAGCAAGTGGAGAAGGGTTTGCAACGCCGACCTCCTTAAGGTCGCGAATGGCCTGTTCGGCATCGGCCTCAGCCTGAATGAGCGAAGTGCGTGCCGAGAGCAGGTTGGCGCGTGCCTCGGCTTCCGCGGCCTCGTAGTCGCTCGGGTCCAATCGCAGGAGTAGATCGCCTTTCTTGACGAACTTGCCCGTCTCGAATTGAGGAGAGACTTCAACTACGAGTCCCGCTACTTCTGTAGCGACCGTTGCTTGCTGGTCAGGAAAGACGGTTCCCTGTGAGTGAACATACAGAGTCGTAGGGCTCGATTCCGCCGTCATGAACTGAACAGGGGTGGGGATGACCTCGGGCTGGCGCGACTCGGGCTTTGGGCGGGAGTAGATAAGAACCGCGGTGATTCCCCCAGCGATGAGAAGGACGACGAAAGGGAGTATAGCCTTTTTCATTTTTGCGAAAGAGTTTCCACGGTTGGGACTTGGGAGGTGAAGCCACCTCCGAGGGCGGCATAAAGATCGATTCGGTTGAGAAGTGATGTGAGTCGCAGGTTGATCGCCTCGGTGTAGGCTTCGAAAGCTCGGTTTTGCAACTCGAGGACATCGAGCAGACCAATCAGCCCCCGCTCGTAGCGCCCAAACCCGACCGTTGCAGCTTCCTGAGCGAGGCGGGCTGAACTTTCCGCCCGGGTAGCGGCCTCGCGCAGATAGGCATCGCTATCGAGAGCGTCCTCTACTTCACGCAGGGCGGTAATTAATGTGGATTCAAAGTCGGAAATGGCGGCCGAGAGCAAGGCCTCCCGCTGGTCAACCTGAGCGCGGAGCCGGCCCCCTTGAAAAAGAGGCTGAAGAAGGTTCCCCGCCAAATTCCAGACCGTGAAGTTACTATCCAGCAGATCGGATAAATCATCACTTGCAGTTCCATAGTTACCGGAGAGCGAGAGACTTGGGATGAGGCTTTTCTCGGCTTCGCTGACTCGGGAATCGGCTGCGGAGATATTGAGGCTGGCCGCGATCAAATCTGGTCGACGTGCAAGCATTTCGGACGGGAGAGCTGCTGGCGGTGGGTCGATGAGGAGGGGAAGCTCGGCCGCCGGGGTGAAATCCCCATCGGGAAAAGCGCCGGAGAGAGCTTGAACAAGCCGGTAAGCGTTGCGCTGATCGCGAGTGCGGTTTCCAAGAACAGCCTTTGAACCTTCTACCTGTGAGCGGGCAAGGCTCAGTTCCAGACTGCCGAGGAGGCCTCGATTTACCCGGTCTTCGGTCGCTCTTAAACTCTTTTCGGCGACTTCCAGCTGCTTTTCGGCTATTTTGACCTGAAGCATACGGGCGGTGGCTTGAAACCATGCGCGAGCGACTGATGTAGATAGGGCTAGCCGAGTCCCGGCGAAACGGGCCGCTGAGGCCTCCTGGTCAAACAATGCGGCCTGACGGGCATCGGCGAGCCGCCCCCAGAGGTCGATTTCCCAAGACATGTTTAGGCCCAGCTCAAACCGGCTATTCGTATCGGTCTGGATCGTTTCACCCACTCCGGGAAAATCGATTTTATTGACCGTGCGTCCGCGATTTCCACCCGCTTGAGCCGAGACTTGGGGTAGCCGATCCGCCCCAACAATTCTCGTAATGGCGACAGCGGCTCTTAGTTGAGCGGCGGCGGCTGCTACATCGGGATTCTTCTGTAACGTGGTTTCGATCAGTGAGATCAGGCGAGGATCATCAAAATCGCGCACCCAGAGAGCGTCATAATCGGGGATGGCTTCGAGGCTGACCTCCATTCGATCTTCGGGGATGCGGGTAGCCGCTGCTTCGCTGGCAAGGGGTCTTTGCTTGGACGCACAGCCAGCCCCTATAGATAGGAGCAGGATCAAAGCGGTCGCTCGGTAGAGGCAGTGCATTCCCTTAGAAAACGACAAACGTAGGCAAGCTGGCGTCAGTTGTCCAGCGCCGGACCTTGATTCTGGGGTGGGAATCCGGTTGCTCATGAACGATTGGCTGCTAGAAGAGAAGAAGAATGAGTGAGCAAGAACATCATCTGGACACAAAGGCAGTCCATGCGGGCGTGTATAAAGACAGCACCCACGGATCTGTTACGACCCCTATCTATCTGTCCTCTACCTTTGCTTTCCCTAACCCAGGTGAGCCACCTCGATTCAACTACGGTCGTTGTGATCATCCTACCCGGGAGGCACTCCAGCAAAATCTGGCGAGCATCGAAGGCGGGCACCGCGCCTGGGCCTGCGTGAGCGGGATGGCTGCGATTCAATCCGTTCTCTTTCTCCTGCGCTCAGGAGACCATGTGATTTGCGGTCGGGATGCTTATGCGGGGACCTTGCGGCTCTTTCTTCGGTTGCTGGATCGCTTCGATATCCATTTTTCACTGGTGGCACTAGAGGATGAGGAAGCGGTTCGCGCGGCGGTTCGCCCGGAGACCCGCATGATCTGGATCGAAACTCCCACGAACCCAATGATGCGAATTGTCGACATTGCGGCGATGACCTCCATCGCCCGTGAAAGAGGACTCATCTCAGTTGTCGACAACACGTTTCTCACTCCTGTGTTTCAGCGTCCATTTGAGCTAGGGGCGGACATCGTCGTTCACTCGACTACCAAGTATCTGAATGGACATAGCGATGTGGTCGGCGGTGCAATCATCTGCCGGGACGAGGTCCATGAAGACGAGATTGAGTTCATCGTGTCCTCGGCTGGACAAGGCCAGAGCCCCTTTGATGCCTGGCTTGTGTTGCGCGGGGTGAAAACTCTCGGCGCTCGGATGCTGGCCCACCAGGAGAATGCTCGGCAGATTGCAGAATTTTTTGTTGGAAGAGAGGATGTGCGCAAAGTGAACTTCCCTGGTCTGCCCGATTTCCCACAAAAGGAAGTGGTCGACCGTCAGCAGTCTGGGCCCGGAGGTATGCTCTCGGTTGAGCTGGACTCGAGAGTAGTTGACCCTGTCCAATTTGTGAAATCGGTGCGAGTCTTTCAATTGGCGGTGAGCCTCGGTGGAGTTGAGTCTCTCATCGAGCTCCCTTTTTCAATGAGCCATGCTTCAATGGAGGAAGAGGAAAAGCTCTCGGCTGGGATGACACCAGAATTGGTGCGCCTGTCACCGGGTATCGAGTCTGCGAAGGATCTCATTGCGGATCTCGAGCAAGCCCTACGGGTGGCCAGGCGGTGACATCAAATCGTGAGACTGGCCGTAGTGATGCGCCCCCCAGTGAGCGCATTCCCATCGAAGAGTATTTGGAGCAGGTTAAGGAGTTGGCGCAACGAAATGGGTTTGCGGTTGAACACTACGCGACGATCGGCGAGGTATCCCTACCGGTCTTAACCCGTGATCTCGACAAGCATAAGCTCCTCTACCTGTCATCTGGAGCGCACGGCGATGAACCCGCCGGTCCCCTCGCGATAGCCGAGGCGCTCCGAGCGGGTAGCTTCTCTCACGATTTTGGATGGGTCATCTTTCCGGCTTTGAACCCGACTGGCTTACAGGTCGGGAGAAGAGAAACGGCGCATGGGATTGATCTCAATCGTGATTACCGGCTCTTACGTGCGCCCGAGTCTGCAGCGCACCAGGAATGGTTGAGTCGTGCCAACCACACCTATTTGGCCGTTTTAGGATTGCACGAAGATTGGGAAGCGGAGGGAGCTTACCTGTACGAGCACAATCGCGAGAATTTGCAAAACCCCGGCGCAGCGCTTCTCAAGGCACTGGACGAGATCGTGGGACTTGACCCAAGTGATGAAATTGACGACTGGCCAACTACTGGTGTCGGGTTAATTCATCCTCCAAGTGATCCGAATCTCCGCGAGTTCTGGCCCGAACAGATTTATCTTCTCAAGCATCATTCCAGTATCAGCTACACGGTAGAGACTCCCAGCGAGCGGCCATTGGGAGACCGGGTGAAGGCGGTGGTTCGGTGTATTGAAGTATTTGGTGAGTCCGCCGCCTGGTGCTAGGAACTTTTGTGCCAATCGAGCACCTTTTACTCTTTCGGCATCGAGATTTGCTAAAGGTTTCAATTCACTGACACTTGTAAATATGGACGATACAGAACAACAAACTTGGAAAATAGCGATCACCGGCGGCACGGGTATGATTGGGAGTGAGCTTCGCAAGAGCTTGGAGGATCAAGGGCACGAGGTACTAATCATCAGCCGATCCGATGCAGCGGGCACAGTTCAATGGGATCCGGCGACCGACCAGTTGGATGTTGAGGCATTGGAGGCAATCGACGCCATCGTTCACCTCGCTGGAGAGCCAATTGCACAACGCTGGTCGGGGGCGGTGCGCGAAAAAATTTATTCCAGCCGGGTGCGTTCGACGCGACTCCTTGTAGAAGGGTTACGCAAGTTGAAATCTCCGCCGAAGGTCTTCCTCTCTGCTTCGGGAATCAATTACTACCACGCCACCGAAATGGGGGCAAAGCTCGAAGAGAATGCCACTCCTGGCGACGACTTCCTCTCCCGGGTGTGCCTTCACTGGGAGGCGGAAGCTGCTAAGGCGGAAAAGTTTATCCCCAGAGTGTGTCGGCTGCGCACCTCGGCGGTGCTTTCGCCCAAAGGGGGGGCACTTGCAAAGTTGCTGCCCGTTTTCAAAAGCGGCGCGGGAGGGCCGGTCGGTAATGGGAAGCAACCCTTCCCCTGGATCTCGCTGCATGATTACGTGCGGATTTGTATGCACTTACTCTTTCATTCAGAGAAGAGCGGCGCATTCAACGTGGTCGCGCCCGGAGTGGTCACCAATCGTGAGTTTGCCAAGGCTCTCGGCAAAGCCCTCAACAGGCCCGCAGTGGTACCCGTGCCCGCGATGATGCTTCGTCTGGCTTATGGTGACATGGCGCAGCCAATTCTCCTCGAAGGAGTGGATGCGGCGCCAGCAGCACTACTCTCTGATGGGTTCTCATTCGACCATCCGGAATTGGTAGCCGCTCTTGCGGATTCTCTTCAACGGGACTAATTAAGGTAGATGAAAATTTCTGGAAAAACGGTTTTGGTCGTAGGTGCTGGTATTTCCGGCTTACTAACAGCCACCATTTTAAAACGCGCAGGCGTTCAGGTGAAAGTTCTGGAAAAAGGGCGTGGCTTTGGCGGAAGGATGGCGACCCGCCGGATGGATGGTGGCCGACTGGATCATGGAGCACAGTTTTTCACAGTGAGGACTTCGGATTTCGGGCGTTGGGTTGAGGAGTGGCAGGAGAAAGGGGTGATTCGGGAATGGTTCCGCAAAGCCCCATGGGATCGTTCTCCGGAAGGGCATCCTCGTTATTGTGGGATCTCCGGGATGACGGACGTGCCTAAGACTCTCGGTGAAGACCTTGATGTCGAGCGCTCGGTGCGCATCGAATCTACAAAACATTCTGCAAGTGGATGGACTCTTCAGTCCGATAAAGGCGCAGCCTTTGAAGCGGACATCCTAATCCTCACGGCGCCAGTGCCCCAGTCCATAGCCCTGCTGTCTGATGCAGGGGTTCGTCTGCCTGAAGAGGAGTGGCAGTCGATGAAAAAAGTGGACTATGAGCCCTGCCTTACGGGGTTGCTAGTCTTGGATGGGCCGAGCGGGTTGGCCGAACCGGGTGGGGTAAAGACAAAAGGCGGAGTGATCGAATGGCTTGGCGACAACACGCGCAAGGGAATCTCGCCCGAGGTGTCCACGGTTACCGTTCACAGTACGCCCGAGTTTGCGCGTGAGCATTGGGACTCGCCAGACGAGGTCCGCCTGCCACTGTTGCAGGATGCTGCGTCGGAGTATCTGAAGGCGAAGATCGTCAACGGATCGGTTCATCGGTGGGGGTTCAACGTGCCAATCAACGGATTGACGAAAGGCTTTTCCTGGTATGATGAATTTGGTTTAGGGTTTGCAGGTGATGGATTTGGCGGCCCACGAGTGGAGGGCGCGGCCCTTTCGGGAATTCAGCTCGGCACATACCTGACCGCGTAAGCTGCAGATGTCCCCTCTGCTTTTACTGCCGCTACTATCGGCCTTTCTCTACGCGGTTGCGTCTCTGTTTTTGCGGAGATCTTTTCAGGAGGGGGTAGGATTTGTCCGCACCCTTTTTCTGTCGAATATTGTCATGGGCCTCCTGATTTTGGTGCTCCTCTTTTTCCAGAGCGAACCGATTCATTGGGACAAAATCCACCTTCCATTGATCGCCGGAGCTTTCTTTTTTCTCGGGCAAGCATTTACCTTTGTGGCGATCCGGGCGGGGGATGTTTCGGTCGTGACACCGACGATGGGGACCAAGGTTATTTTTGTTGCCCTCTTTGGGAGCTTGTTTTTTGGAAGGGGGTTATCGCTGATCGGGTGGCTTGCGGTGATCCTTGCGGGCTTGGCTGTTGTTTTGCTCGGCCTGACCAGAGATCCAACCGGAAGCCGGAAGAATGTAGTCGTGGCAATTGGTTGGGCCCTGGTCTCCTCTTCGTTTTTCTCCATATCAGATAATCTGGTCTTCGAGTGGTCTTCGGAATTTGGCCGACCAGCGTTTCTAGTCGTTCAGTTTTTAATCGTCGCTGTGGTTTCATTTGCTTTGATTCCGTTTTTCAGTGAGCCGCTTCGCATGGTATCGAGACCGGCTTGGTTCTGGGTTGGGTGGGGTTCTTTTCTTCTTGGGCTACAGGCTCTATTTCTCGGGATATCTCTTACTTATGAAGATCCGACCGTAGTCAACACCCTGTATTCGAGCCGTGGTCTTTGGGCTGTCCTCCTTGTCTCGACGATCGGCCTGTGGTTCGGGAACCTGGAAGGTCTTCTCGCCCGGTGGATTCTATTGGTGCGCCTGGGAGGTTCGGTTTTAATCCTTTTGGCGATCTACCTGATGCTTTTTGTAGCTGGAGTTCGCTAGATTTCCAGGTAGTTTTCGGGAATGAAGACCGTGCTGCTGCTGTTGTTGGTTTTGGTTGTTGTGCTTGCCGCGGTCGGTTTCTATCAGCTTCGAAAAACGCTGCCCCAAGGTCTGAATTATCGAGGTCCTGATCGAATTCTCAACCCCGACACAGTTCAGTTCCTGGCTGATATCACGGCAAAATCGGATAAAGAAGGGTTATGGATCAGTCAGGAGATTTTTGACGAGATTTTCCGCAAGATCAGAGAGGCAAAGGGATTTGTCGTCGCCGATTTTTTTCTCATCAACGATTTCGCGGGTGGGATGCCTGGCGATGAGGATGAGGCGGAAACATTGTCACGGCAATTCATCGAAGCACTCGTGGATGCCAAGCGGGCGAATCCCGGCATGCCGGTCATTCTCATCACAGATCCCTTAAATACAATTTACGGTGCGGTTGAGCAGCCATTATTCGAGTTGCTTGCAGGCAGTGGGGTTGAAGTGGTGACAACAAAATTAAGCAAGCTGCGGGATAGCAACTGGATCTACTCTTCTCTGTGGAGAACGCTGCTGAGCTGGTGGGGCGATCCACGGGCGTTTCAGGTCAACAATCCGATTGGAGAAGGGAAAATTGGGGTATCCGCTTTTCTCGAAATGCTGAATTTCAAAGCAAACCACCGAAAAACTCTGGTGACGGGAACCGTAGATGGATCTCTGTATGGACTGGTCACCTCGGCCAACCCGCACAGCGGCAGTGCTCATCACGGCAATGTGGCGTTGGCCTTTACCGGTCCACTTGCCGCTGATCTTTTGCGTTCAGAGGAAGCGGTCTACCGCATGTCGACAGGAACAGAATTCCCAGAACAGGTTCGTAGTTTCATGGAGCCTGTTGATATCCGGGAGCCCAGTGATGAAAAAAGCCTCACCGCAGTCGTACTAACCGAGCAGGCGATCAAAAGGGAGTTACTCGACCGGATAGACCGTCTAGACCGGGGCGATGTCGCGAATATGGCCCTCTTCTATTTCTCCGACTTTGATCTGCGGTCATCGCTTGCAAGGGCAGTGTCACGCGGGGCTACAGTGCGTCTACTCATGGATCCAAACAAGGATGCATTTGGGCGGGAGAAAAACGGGATACCCAACCGTCAGGTCGGCATTTGGCTTGCCGAGAGAGGAGTGAATGTGCGCTGGTATCAAACCTCCGGCGAGCAGTTTCATTCCAAGATGGCTCTCTTCCTTTACGGAGACATCCAAGCATCCTTGGTTTTGGGATCGGCTAATTGGACCCGGCGAAATCTGAACAATTTCAACCTGGAGACGGCGGTTTCCCTCTCCGGTCCGGTAATAGCCCCCGTCTTCGTAGACGCGGCGGACTATTTTTCTTTTGTCTGGACGAACGGATTTCGTCGCAACGAGGCCGACGTGCCATCCGATCTGGTGACCAGTGTTCCATTCGAAGCGTATCGTGATCCCAACATATTCCGGAAGGTATTATATTGGTTTATGGAAAAGACCGGCTTGAGCACCTTTTGATCGCCCTTGACGAGGTGAGTGCTGCCCACCAGTCGATTCGTATCAATGGATAATGCGAGTGTCTGTCGCTTCCGGAGAGCGAGACGGATGATCTATAATGTAGTGGAGACCGCGACTTTCTTTGCGTTGTAATGCACAACGAACCATGAGGTCTGCTACTTGGACCATGTTTCTCAGCTCGAGGAGCATCGGTTCTACCCGAAAGTTCCAATAATAATCATTAATTTCCCGGGAAAGAAGCTGGATCCGGGCTCGGGCTCGTTCCAGTCGTTTGGTGGTACGAACAATTCCCACGTAGTCCCAGAGAGTGCGCTTCAGTTCACCCCAGTTGTGAAAGAGGATCACTCGCTCATCGGAATCGTTCACGTTTCCATCGACCCAAGTAGGTAAGTTGTGGGTCTCGGGAGGGTGGTCACGGAGAAATTGATCGACGGAGTCGACTGCCCGGTGGGCTACAACGAGGGCTTCGAGCAGGGAATTGCTGGCGAGTCGATTGGCGCCATGCAGGCCGGTGCAGGCGACCTCTCCGCAGGCATACAATCCGTTGAGTGAGGTCTCTCCGGCTAGCGTAGTGGCTACACCACCACATAGATAGTGAGCGGCAGGAACAACGGGAATCCAGTCCTTCTCGATCTCAATCCCGTGATCCCGGCAGTGTCGATAAATCGTTGGAAAGCGTTCCTCGAGTTCTTCCCTGGACATGGAGGTGATATCAAGAAAAACGTGTTCCGCACCGGATCGTTTCATCTCGGAGTCGATAGCCCTCGCGACCACATCGCGGGGGGCGAGGTCTTTCCTCGGGTGGTGCCGTTCCATGAAGGGCTCCCCATCGGCGTTGCGGAGGATCGCTCCTTCCCCTCGCACCGCTTCACTGATTAGAAAGCGTTTGCCATCGGCAGAGAAGAAGGCGGTCGGATGAAACTGAACAAATTCCAGGTTCCGAATCTCGGCTCCAGCCCGGTAGGCCATGGCCACCCCATCGCCGGTGGCGATGTCCGGATTGGTCGTAAATTGATAGACTTGTCCGATTCCGCCCGTAGCGAGCAGCACCACGGGAGACATCAGTGCAAAGACGTCACGTTCGGCTTCGTTGTAGCAGTAGAGCCCGGCAACTCGATTCTCGGCATCAGCCGCCGTGAAGCCGAACTTCTTTAGCTTTCGGGTGGTTATCAGGTCGATCGCCATGCAGTGCTCGCGGACCTCAATCAAAGGGCTTGCATTGATCGCATGGAGAAGAGCCTGCTCGATGGCTCGACCGGTAACATCTTTTACGTGAAGGATACGGCGCTTGGAGTGGCCACCTTCCTTGCCGAGGGAGACACGACCATCTTCCAGTTGGGAAAATTCAACTCCCATGGCAACGAGTTCCTTGATTCGCTCCGGTCCCTCTTTGACGATTTGACGGACGATCTCGTCATTGCAAAGACCATCCCCTGCATCGAGCGTGTCCTGAACATGGGATTCGAAATCATCGGTAGACGAAGTTACACAGGCGATCCCCCCTTGCGCGTAATTTGTGTTGGATTCCGCCTTGTTCTTTTTTGTAACGAGACAGACAGTGCGGCCACGCGCGGCGAGGCCCAACGCAAAGCTTAAGCCAGCTATGCCACTGCCAACAACAACCGCATCGAAATCGTAGGTATTCAAGAGAGGAGGGAAGATGTAAGTTTGAGCACCTTTGTGGTCATAGCTCAATGTTGTCAATCAGACGGACCTGTTCCACCCAGCAAGCCACCGCAATCAAGCACTCGCCCGTTTTAATCTCCTTCACAGGTTGCATGAGACGTTTGTCCACGATGACTGCGTAAATGATGCGCAGGCGTCGACTGGTTGCCAAGGTATGGGTGACTTCGGCAATGATCCGGTCAACGCTTTGCACACCGTCGTCGGCAAGCTTTTTGCCCTCCCGAAGGGCTTGGTAGATCAGGGCAGCGTCTTTGCGTTGCTCGGTTGTGAGGTATTGATTGCGCGAGCTCAACGCCAGACCATCTTCCTCTCGCACGGTGGGAGCGATGACGAGCTCGATCGGCAAATGCAAATCGTCGATCATTTTCCCGAGAACAGCGCATTGCTGGGCATCCTTTTGGCCGAAAACGGTAACATCCGGTCGAACGATATTGAAAAGTTTCGCGCAGACCGTGGTAACACCGCGAAAGTGGTTGGGCCGGGAGACTCCGCAAAGACCCTTGCTCACGGTCGTTTCTTCAACAAAGACGGAGTAATTGGCCGGATAGACGTCCTCCTGCTTGGGACAAAAGAGAATATCCACCCCTTTCTCTTCACAGAGTGCCCGGTCCCGCTCAAAATCGCGTGGATATTGCTGGAAGTCCTCGCTGGGACCGAATTGAGTGGGATTTACGAAAAGAGAGACGATTGTCAGGTCACCTTTTTCTTTTGCCACCTTTATCAGGCTGGCATGTCCTTCGTGCAAAGCGCCCATTGTTGGCACTAGAGCAATCAGGCGGCCCTTCGATCGATTGGAGATCGAGGTCGATTGCATTTCGTGTATGGACTGGATAACTTGCATAAGCAGTTGATTGAAAAGGGAAATTAGCGCTTGATCAAACAAAACCGATCCGGAGAACCTGATGGGAAATCGCGCGGAAGTTCTTGCTTTGCTTCGGATCTTGTTAAAAAGATGGAAAATATGGGAGATTCTTTTATCCAATCACAATTTGCCGATCGGATCGGTGGTAAGAGTTTTGGCAAGGACACGGCCATCTACAAATTTGAAAAGATCAAGCGGGCCAAGCGGGCAGCCATGAAGGAGCACCCCAATACGGCTTTAATTGATATGGGAGTCGGGGAACCCGACGAGATGGCTTACCCGGAGGTCGTTCAGAAGCTTCAAATCGAAGCCTCTCTTCCGGAGAACCGAGGGTATGCAGACAATGGGTGCGAGTCTTTCTGTCGGGCGGCCTCTCGCTACATGGAGGAGGTTTTTGGCGTGGCCGGTATCGATCCGGAAACCGAGATCCTACACTCCATCGGCTCGAAGACAGCACTTACAATGATTCCAGCCTGCTTCATTAACCCGGGCGATGTCGTCCTCATGACGACTCCGGGTTATCCGGTGTTGGGGACTCACGCCAAATATTATGGGGGTGAGGTTTACAACATGCCTTTGCGGGAAGAAAACGGGTTTCTGCCGGATTTGGGCGCGGTTCCGGCAGACATCTGCAAGAAGGCTAAGATTATGGTTCTGAATTACCCGAACAATCCGACAGGAGCTTCGGCGACCCGCGCCTTTTATGAAGAAGCCGTGCTCTTTGCCAAGAAGAACAACATCATCGTAATTCAAGACGCAGCGTATGCCGCACTGATCTTCGAGGGTGAGCCGCTCTCTATTCTCCAAGTGCCCGGTGGCAAGGATGTGGCGATCGAGCTACACTCCCTTTCGAAGGGGTTTAACATGACAGGTTGGCGGATTGGTTTTGTGGTCGGTAATCCACTGGTGGTTGCGGCCTACGGCCATGTGAAGGACAATTCGGACTCCGGCCAGTTTATTGCCATCCAGAAAGCCGGGGAGACCGCCCTGAGCAACCCCTGGATCACGGAAGAAATCTCGCGCAAATACTCCCGACGGATGGATGTCTTGGTACAAGCCCTGAAGGCCTCCGGATTCGATGCAAAAAAACCATCCGGTAGTTTCTTTCTCTATGTGAAAGCACCCGATTCCGCAAAAAAAGAAACCGGTGAGGAAACGAAATTTGAATCCGGTGAAGAGTTCAGCCAGTGGCTGATTCGAAACGAATTGGTGAGCACGGTGCCGTGGGATGAGGTTGGGGCGTATGTGCGCTTCTCAGTCACTTTTGAGGCACACGGAGAGGAAAACGAGAAAAGGGTGCTGCAAGAGATTCGAAACCGCCTTTCTCAATACGAATTTTCTTTCTCTTGAGCTGGCCCCTGTGCCAGTGCGGTAGCGGAGTGCGAGGCTATGCGGCTGCTGCCGCCCGCAAATTTGTCTTGTGACCATTCGCTCACCTGAGCGATCATAATATGTATGCCCGACTTTGAAGAACCAACCCCGAAAAAACCGGAGAGCGGTGCTGAGGTTTACCGCCCCAGCCAAGATCGAACTGGCGACAAAAGTGTGCGCAAAAACACTTCTGCTTCTCGCCGTAAAAAACGCTCCAATTCACCCCCGAAAAGGTATTCCTCAGTTCCAAAAGATGAATCGTTTGCCGATCTGATTTTGGGGTTTTTCCGGGCACTTTTTAAACCTCTAAAACGCTCTAAGAAGTCTCGATCAGCCAATCGCAAACAATCGCCCTCTTCCAACAACTCTGGGGCGAGCCCCGTTTCAAAACCCCGTTCTGCCAGTGCGAACTCTGACAATCGCCCAAAGGATGGGCGGAACAGCGACTCCGAAAATAGGGGTAGAAGGCGTTCTCGCGGGGGTCGCGGCCGGGGCAATCAAAATAGCGGAAAACAAGGGAAACGAGAATTGCACCCGGCAGTGGAGGAGACCCCTCGGGAGAAAGCTGAACTTAAAGGTGATGCGGCACCGAGATATAGACGTCCATCGACCCAGAAAGTAGAGACGACTGAGCAAGGTGGCGAAAATCGCGGGAACACCGAGCCTCGCAGAAAAAAATCCCGTTCGCGAAAAAGTTCCAACCGAGGTGAAGGTAATTCGGGAACGCAGGGGGGCAAGAACGAGACAACGCCGGACCGAAAGACACTTTCAGCAAAGCAGGATCGTCCCCTTACGACGAATAACAATACCAGCGAGATGCCCGAGCGGTATACCCGGGCTTCGCTGAAAGACCCGCGAAATTCTCCCAAACGCCGGCGATCCCGGGAATTTGGCGACGAGAACTCCTCGGTGAAAAGCTGATCCGCCTGATTCTTCAATGGATGTAATCCGAATTGAGGGCGGTTCCTTCTTACAGGGAAGGATTACCGCGGGTGGGGCGAAAAACTCAGTCCTTCCCATATTCGCCGCCTGCTTACTGACCGAAGACGAATGTGTGATTCGGAACGTGCCCGATCTAAGCGACGTTCGCTATATGGGGAAAATTCTCGAGCACGTGGGCGCATCGGTTGCCGATGAGGGGGATGGAGTCTGGCGAATTCGTGCCGCTGAGGTTCGGCCGGAGGCTCCTTACGAACTCGTCCGCAAAATGAGAGCCTCCATCTGCCTTCTCGGGGCGCTTGTTGGGCGGTTGGGGGAAGCAAGAGTATCCATGCCGGGCGGTTGTGTGATCGGGCCCCGTCCGATCGATTTGCACATGAAGGGCCTGCGCAAGTTATCCTGTCAGGTGGAAGTGGAAGCCGGTTATCTCAGGGTTGACGGGCACTCGCGGCGCGGAGGTGACGTATTTCTAGGGGGCCGCTATGGCAGCACGGTCACCGGAACGGCCAATCTTGTGATGGCTGCAGTCAGAACTCCGGGAAAGACGCGTATTGAGTGCGCCGCCTGTGAGCCTGAGATTGTGGACCTTTGCACCCTGTTGCAGGAGATGGGGGCATTGATCGAAGGCGTGGGGAGCCCAACTTTGGTAATTCATGGAGTCGATTCTCTAAAAGGGGTGGACCACTCCGTGATTCCGGATCGAATTGAGACGGGGACTTATTTGATCGCCGGGGCACTCGCGGGGTCCGGCCTCGAGGTGGTTGGTGCCCCTCCTTCATTGTTGGGGGCTTTCACGGATAAAATGGAAGAGGTTGGAGTTGGGCTCGAATTCAATCAGGGCGTTTGGACGGTTCACTCTGCTGCTGACCGAAATCCGGTTGATCTAATCACTCTTCCGCACCCCGGATTTCCGACCGACCTGCAGGCGCAGATGTGCACGCTTTTGGCGATCACACCCGGTATCAGTGTATTAACGGAGAGGGTTTACCCCAATCGATTCATGCACGTTCCGGAATTACAGAGAATGGGGGCGGATTTGGCCATCGAAGGTGCCTCCTGTATCGTTAAAGGTCGAAAATCACTTTCCGGAGCTCCGGTCATGGCCTCCGATTTACGGGCGAGCGCAGCCCTCGTACTCGCGGGATTGGTGGCTACTGGTGAGACATGGATCCAGCGGGTTTATCATCTCGATCGCGGCTATCAGTGCATGGACGCCAAGCTTCGTGCAGTGGGTGCGCGCATAGAGAGATTGCCGGACTCTGAGATGCCCAAACACTTACTGGGCGAGGATAATTGATTCGGTTTTCTGTCTCTCTTTACCCTCGCTTGAGTGGCCATCCCGCGCCTAGAACAGTGAAATCATGGATAGAAAGGTTGCACTGTTAACCGGAATAACCGGTCAGGATGGTTCTTATCTCGCTGAGCTTTTGCTCGAGAAAGGCTACGAGGTTCACGGCATGGTGAGAAGGTCCAGCTCGTTCAATACGGGCCGGATCGATCATCTCTTCAATGATCCCGAGATTCATGGGAAGTCGCTTTTCCTGCACTACGGTGATTTGACGGATTCAAGTAACTTGAACCGATTGATTGAAAAAATTCAGCCTGATGAGATCTACAATCTTGGTGCGCAAAGCCACGTGAAGGTTTCCTTTGAGATTCCCGAATATACGGCTGAAGTGGATGGCATCGGCACCCTGCGTTTTCTCGATGCGATCAAGGAAACGGGATTGAAGACACGCTTCTATCAAGCCTCGACCAGTGAACTTTACGGGAAAGTGCAGGAAGTGCCGCAGACGGAAACGACTCCTTTTTATCCCAGGTCTCCTTACGGTGTAGCGAAGCTTTATGGCTTTTGGATCATCGTCAACTACCGGGAGTCCTACGGGATCCACGCTTGCAACGGCATTCTCTTCAATCACGAATCTCCTCGTCGCGGAGAGACTTTCGTCACCCGTAAGATAACCCGTGCTGCCGCTCGTATTGCGCACGGACTCCAGGATACTCTCAAGCTGGGGAATATGGACGCAAAACGCGACTGGGGATATGCTCCGGAATATGTCGAAGGAATGTGGAGGATCCTCCAGCACGACGTTGCAGAAGATTTTGTGCTCGCGACCAACGAGACCAGAACGGTTCGTGAATTTGTCACTGAGTCTTTTTCCGAGCTGGGCATAGAGCTCGACTGGAAAGGAAAAGGTGTGGACGAGGTCGCCATGGACCGGAAGACCGGTATTCGAAGAGTGATGGTCGACCCCGCCTATTTCCGTCCAGCCGAGGTTGAACTCCTGATTGGAGACCCGGCCAAGGCGAAAGAGAAGTTGGGATGGGAACCCAAAACCAAATTTGCTGAACTGGCACGTCTCATGGCGCGGGCCGATTTTGACAAAGTGGCCCAGCGCGGTTATTGAGGGCCGACGTGGAAAAGAGTTCGAAAATCTTTATCGCCGGGCACCGTGGGATGGTGGGCCGAGCGGTCATCCGGAAGCTCGAAGCCTGTGGCTACACGGATCTACGAACGGCCTCTCGGAGCGACGTTGACCTAACCAACGCGGCCGAAACCGATGATTACTTTCAGGAGTCGCGTCCAGAAGTTGTGATCAACGCAGCTGCCAAAGTAGGAGGAATCCATGCAAACAACACCTATCCAGCGGAATTTCTCCGGGACAACCTGGCAATTGGCCTCAACCTAGTACATGGCGGATGGAAGGCTGGTGTGAAACGGCTACTGAATCTCGGCAGCACCTGCATTTATCCACGGGAAGCACCTCAGCCGATGCCGGAGGATTGCCTCTTGTCCTCGCCCTTGGAAAAGACGAATGAAGCCTACGCCTTGTCCAAGATAACGACCCTGAAGCTATGTGAGTATTACCGGAAGCAATACGGAGCCCTCTACCATTCTGCTATGCCGACCAATTTATACGGCACGGGTGATAACTACCATCCCGAGAACTCGCACGTGTTGCCTGGCCTGATCCGCCGCTTCCATCAGGCCAAGACGGATGGCGTAGCAGAAGTCTCCGTCTGGGGTTCTGGAAATCCGCGCAGGGAATTTCTCCACGTGGACGATCTTGCGGAGGCGGTTTTACACCTGCTCGTGCTTCCAAATCCACCGGACTGGGTCAACGTTGGCACGAGTGAGGACTGCACGATTCGAGAACTGGCGGAGATGGTGAAAGAAGCCGTTGGTTTTACAGGAGAGCTGACCTTCGATCCGACAAAGCCAGACGGGACACCTCGAAAATTAACGGACACCACCCGAATCCGCGAGACGGGCTGGGAACCCAGGATCTCTCTCAAAACGGGTATCGAGAGAACGTATCGAGAATTCTGCGAAGACCTGAAAAGCGGAGAAGTCCGACTGTAGATGACATGGGCTCGCGCTCTTGACTCGGCGTAGCTCGCAGAGCGAAGACGATTGCGCGACTGCCGGCTGTCGTCTTCGTCTACCCACATTTTTATTTGAAACCTTCAAATAGATGAACAAAATTACACCGTTGACAGTGGGTGACAGGCGAATACTGTCATGACAAAAATTGTCAACATGGCTGCTTCAAACCCTGAAAATGTGTATCGCTCCTCCCGTTTGGAGAAGAAGATATCAGTACGCAAGGCCGCTGCGGCTGCCGACATGGATCAGGGCGTGCTCAGTAAAATAGAAAACGGCCTCCGTTTGCCTACCGAGGAGCAAGTTCAGCGGTTGGCTACGGTCTATGCAATGGACCCTGCGCCATGGCTTGCAGAGCGGGCGGTCTCGGAGATTCAAAAGAAATACGGGGATAAGGATTATTTTTCTGACTGCGTTCGCATGCTTCAGGAGGGTTCGGGAACCTATGGCAAGTGTGAATAACCCTGTTCAAAACCTGTGAAACGAATGTTTAGTAGATATCGTTCCTATTTCGTCCTAAATCGTCACTCTAAAGCTTTTCAGCATGCCGCATCTTCACTTTAAAGGGAAAACTTTCGTCCAGAACCATCACTTGGCCGTACCTTTTCATGAGCTGTTGCCGGTGAAGAGCAAAGGGTTGAGCGAGAAGCCTAGCCTGCACGACAATCTCATTCTACAGGGGGACAATCTGAAAGCGCTGAAAGCCTTGCTCCCGACTTACTCCGGCAAGGTGAAATGCATTTATATCGACCCACCTTATAACACAGGAAACGAGGGTTGGGCCTACAACGATAAGGTAAACTCGCCGATGATGCAGAGCTGGCTGGGGCAGACCGTGGACCGCGAAGATCTTACCCGCCACGACAAGTGGTGTTGCATGATGCTTCCGCGTCTGAAACTGCTCCGTGAACTCCTGACCGAGGACGGGGCCATTTTTGTCTCTATCGATGACAATGAAGTTCATCACCTGCGGTGTATCATGGATGAGGTGTTCGGAGAGGAGAATTTTGTGGCGCAGATTGAATGGCAAAACCGCTATTCATTGTCGAATGACCACAAGGGGATTTGCCCAATGAATGAGCATGTCCTCGCATATGCTCGATCTGAATCGTTCAAACGGAATCTCTTACCGAGAACGGAAGATAAAAACCGCCAATATAAAATGGCCGATCAAAAAGGCGTTTTCCGAGCGGACAACTACACATGCAATAAAACTGCGGAAGAGAGGCCCAATCTGTATTACTCTGTAGTCAATCCAAACACCGGCGAGGAAATTTGGCCTAAAAAGACGGCGGTGTGGCGTTACACTAGAGAAAAGCATGAAGAAAATATTAATGAGGACATGGTTTATTGGGGGAAAGATGGGCGAGGCCGTGTTCCGGCTTATAAGCGCTACAAGCATCTGCTCAAAAATGATGGAAATATGGTTCCCGATACTTGGTGGACTCATGAGGTTGCCGGTCATTCAGATGGAGGGAAAAAGCTCGTTATGGAGGTCTTCCCTGATGGAGAAGCTCGAGCTTTCTCGACAATAAAACCCACCAAGCTAGTTGACCGCATCCTCCAAATAGCCACCGACAAAGACTCCATTATCCTAGATTCCTTTGCTGGAAGCGGCACGACGGCGCATGCCGTAGCGGCCCTGAATGCCGAAGACGGTGGCAGCCGGCGCTTTGTCTTGGTCGAGTGCGAGGATTACGCGGATAGTGTTACGGCGGAGCGTGTCCGCCGCGTTATGAAGGGGGTGCCAACGGCGAAGGATGAAAAATTGAAGGCGGGCTACGGCGGGAGTTTCAGTTATTTCAAACTCGGGGATGCCTTGGAAAAGCAGGCCATCCTCGATGGCGAGCATTTACCGAGTTTCGAATCGTTGGCTGGCTACGTCTACTTCACCGCGACGGGGGAACAATTTGATGCGGGGCAGATTGATCGCAAGACCGGTTTCATCGGCGAGAGCCGCAACTTTGATGTATTCCTGATCTACGTGGACGACCTGGAGGCAATCAAGGACTTGGCCTTGACTCGGGATCTAGCGACGAGTCTTCCCGGCGTCAGCGGCAAGCCGAAGCTTGTGTACGCGCCGACCAAATATCTTGACGATGATCGCTTGCGCGAACTGCGCATTGAATTTCAGCAACTGCCTTTTGAGATTTATAAGCGCATGGACGGGAGGAAGCGCCGATGATTCTGAAGGACTATCAGCGCAGAACGCTTGAAACGGTGAAGGACTTCCTGATGGAACTCTTTCGCCGTCGCGAAAAGATGGAGCGTATCCGTGAATTGGATTCGGAAATGGGCGCTTCGGTTGACTGGGTGAAACCTGCTTTCGATCAAGTGGCACCGGGTCGCTACACGGTCTCGCGCAAAAACGGTATCGGTGAGGAATTGCCAAATTTCTGCCTCAAGGTTCCTACCGGCGGGGGAAAGACGCTACTCGCGGCGCGGGTGATCGATCTGGTCAACACACACTACCGTCATAGTCAGCGTGGCCTCGTTTTGTGGATTGTGCCGACCACACAGATATACTCGCAGACCTTACGGGCGTTGAAAGACCGCAATCATCCCTACCGCCAACAACTCGATATGGCCTCGGCGGGGCGGACGTTGGTTTTGGAGAAAGGGAGCGGATTCGCCCCGGCGGATGTGGAGGATCACCTGTGCGTGCTTCTGCTCATGTTGCCATCGGCGAATCGGAAGACGAAGGAAACGCTGCGGATGTTCCGCGACAGTGGGGGCTTTGATCGATTTTTTCCGCGCGAAGACGATCAGCAGGCGCACAAGAACTTGCTGGAGCGGGTGCCCAACCTCGATACCTTTGAGAAAGAGAGCGGCTTCTGGGGGCGGCAGATCAAAACTTCGCTGGGCAATACCCTTCGTTTGCTCCAACCGTTGATTATCCTCGACGAAGGTCACAAGGCCTACAGCGAAGGGGCCAAGGGAACTCTGGAAGGTTTCAATCCCTCCATGATCGTGGAGCTTTCAGCAACACCCCCTAAGGCGTCCAATATTCTGGTCGAAATTACGGGGAAGGCACTGAAGGACGAAGAGATGATCAAACTCGATCTCAATATCCAGAACGCAGGGTCGACAAGCTGGAAAGATACCTTGCTCGCTTCGATAGAACATCGTGCGAAACTCGAAAAGGAGGCAGAGAAAAACCGGGAAAACGGGAACGAATACATTAGGCCGATTTGCCTGATTCAAGTCGAGCGTACGGGAAAAGATCAGCGCAAAAGCGGTTTTATCCATGCGGAGGAGGTGCGGGAGTATTTACTCACAAGGGCAGATATCCAGCCGGAGCAGATCGCTATCAAAACGAGTGATAAGGATGAACTGAAGGACGTCGACGATGTTGGCGGCCTGATGTCTCCCAATTGCCCAATCCGGTTTATCATTACCAAGCAAGCCCTACAGGAGGGCTGGGATTGCCCCTTTGCCTACGTGTTGGCGATATTGACCAACCCCGGTTCGAAGACAGCCTTGACACAGCTTGTGGGGCGTATTCTGCGTCAGCCCTACGCCCGTAAGACGGGCAATCAATGGCTGGACGAAAGCTATGTGTACGCCTTCCAACGGAAGGGGAAGGATTTGCTCAACGAAATACGAAAGGGCTTTGGGCTAGAAGGTCTGGGAGACTTGCAAGGGCACGTTGCACTGGATGGTGAGCGCCAGGATTTGGGCAAGGTGCTGACTATGGCCGTGCAGGATCAATTTAAAAAAGAAGCGAGAAAACTGATTCTGCCCGCTTTTGTGATCCGTGACGGCGATAGTAATTGGCGTCCTGTCCACTACGAGACGGATATCCTTTCGCGGGTGCCCTGGGATCAGATCGACCCGGCGGTTGCCTCTGGGTTGACTTTGCGCAAGGAAAGCGGTCGTGGGAATATGCGATATGGGCTGGAGGAAAAGATCTTGCAAGAGGACCCCGAATACGCCGCCGAATCGATGCAGCACGCGGCGGAGAAATTGGACTATGCCTTTGCCGCCTGCCACCTGGTCGATGTCTGCCCCAACCCGTGGCGCGGCAACGAATTGGTGCGTGCGGTGTTCGAGCATTATCTGGAGAACCACTCGCGGGAATTGGTTTCGGATAATTTTGTCCACATCATGGAGCATATCAGAGTGCGCTTATCGGAAGCGCGGGATACACTGGCCCGCAACGTCTTCGAGTCGCTGCTGTCTTCTGGAGAGATGCGTTTCATTGTGGTAGCCGAGGACTTTGGTTTTAATCGATTGCCAAAAGAGCAGAAGATTCCGGAACGGGGAAGGCGTGCCTTGAGGACCAACGGCAGGCAGTTTGAATTAAACCTCGTTGATGATGTTTTAGAAGATGATTTGAATGATCTGGAAAACGCGGTGGCTTCCTATATGGAAAATCAAGAGGAATTATTTTTCTGGTATCGCAACGCATCACGTCGCGACTACCGCGTTCAGGGTTGGAAGAGAGAACGAATCTATGCCGATTTTATCTTCGCGCTTTCAGAAAAAGGGGAAGGACAGAAAGATCCCTACAGCCGGGTGTATGTTGTTGAAACGAAGGGTGCTCACTTGAAGAACGAGGATACCGACTACAAAGAAAGCGTCTTCAAGCGTTGTACCGAGTTAGCGAAGGAGAGTGACTGGTCTCATTTCGTCCCGGATATGAAGAACAAGCGTATGCGATTCGAAATTGTTGCTGAAGAGGAATGGCAGAACCGCTTGAACGGGATGCTGGAAGCTTGTTGACTGTCCCTGAAAGAATGGTGACGAAAGAAGCAGATTCAGCCGCAAAGAAAGAGTACGATTTACTGGTCGTCGGTGGAGGTGTGCAGGGAGCCTGGATTGCACTGGAGGCCGCACGAGCGGGTGGCCGGGTTTTTCTGGCCGAGAAAGAGGACTTTGGTTCCGGCACCTCGGCAAATAGTCTAAAGGTACTCCACGGCGGCTTACGCTATCTGCAACACGGTAATCTGCGTCGCATTCGTGAGTCACGGCGCTCCGTACGGTCGATGCGGGCAGTTGCTGGATCTTTAGTGGAGGATGTGCCTTTCTATTTGGAAACCCGGGGTCGGGGGGTTCGGGGTCGGATGGCTATGCGAGTGGCTTTATTTATTTTCAAAATTCTATGCCGCATTTGGCCCGATGGGGGCCAAGGGCCGGTGGGAAAAATAGTTTCCGGAGACCCGAGGAAGGTTTTTCCCGAAGGAGCATTTTCGGAAAACGCTAACGGCGTGGCTTCATGGAATGAAGCCGTGATGCGAAACAGTGAGAGGCTGATCTTCGAGGTTTGTCGGGCTGCTGAAGATATTGGCGCCGTATGTTGTAACTATACAGAGGTCTTACATCTCGAAGCAGAGGACGGAGGTTTTGTCGTTGAATTGCTCGACAGGAGGGAAGAGAAATCCTTTTCAATACGAGCCAAAAAATGTGTGGAGGCTACGGGTCCGGCTGTGGAAAAGCGGTTGGGGTCCAGTCGATTGTCGGCATTGCGTGGTGTGAATCTTGTTTTTGCGGGTAAGCCGTTTGGAAACCGTGCGGTTGGGATCGAAAGCCGGGAAGAAAAGAACGATCCGGACGCCTTGGTGCGACGAGGGAATCGACTCCTCTTTTTTGTCCCCCGAGGTGACCAGACGATGGTTGGGACTTGGTATGATCGTAAGGATACTGTTGATACGAGCGTAGCGGACGTGGATTTGGAGCTGTGGTTGGACGAGATTGCTGAGGTGGCTCCTGATGCGAAGTTAGACCGAGCCCGTTTGCGCTACATTCACTGCGGCTTTCTCGCGGCGGATGATCGAACTGGGGCCGAAGTGCAGCCCGCCAAAGAGAGTGCAATCTTCGAGATCAAGAGTGGGCACTGGGCTGTGCGAACGGTCAAGTACACCACGACCCCAGAGATTGCGCGCGAAGTGGTGAGTCGGCTGGGGTGGAAGCCGAAAACTCGTCTGCAAGGCAGAGGGGAGCCTGCAGAAAAGCCATGGGAGCAGCTCCTCTTGAGTGATCAGCTGCCGTGCCAGGAAGAACTACGTGAGGCTGTGGTATCGGAAAAAGTATTTACACTTTCGGATGTACTGTTGCGGCGAACGAATATTGCCCTGGACCGTGAGCTAACGACGGGCGAATACCAATTGGCGGCGACAAGATTGGCAGAGATCTTTGACTGGTCACAGGAAAAGCAGAACGACGAGATTGCACGGGTTCGTCAGCGTATGTGCACGCCTGTTACTGGAGGTGCGGAGTGAGTAGGAATCCAATTCCCTGGACCGAGCGACTGAGTCCGTGGAGAGCTCCGATTGATGTTGCTCTGGGCCGTTATCCCTTCTTTGCCTTTGGAGGTCCGCTGAATCCAAAGATACTCCCTGTCTTCCATTTTCACGAAGTCAGTCCGGAATATTTGGAACCGCATCTACTTTACTTAAAAGACAACGGCTATCGATGCGCCGGGGCTGAAGAGTTTCTGGGAATCGTAGAACGGGGAGAACCCATTATGCCGCGGACAGTTTTTCTTACTTTTGATGATGCCTGGGCATCGCTTTGGACTGTTGCGGCACCCCTGCTTCGAAAGCATGGAATGCGGGCGGTCACTTTCGCCATACCGGGGCGAGTATCTCCAAGTGAGGGTGTTCGGAAAACGATTGAAGAGGATTCGGAGATGTTGGAGTTCGGCGACCGGGGAGAAGAGCCGTTTTGCAGATGGGAAGAATTAAAAAGACTGGATAAGGAAGGAGTGGTCGAAGTGGAATCGCACACCTATGCGCACGAGCAAATTCCAGTTGCCGGACCCTCACTGGGGATGTGGGCAGAGACACAATGTTCGGAAATGCCCATCCTCTCTCGCCCACTGGTTAGAAAAGGGGAGGAAAGTTTTCGTCCTTTTGACGAGCGAGAAATTGGGGTCCCACTACTGCCGACCCGGTCCCGTATGTCGGATGCACTGCGGGCAAATGAATGCGGAGAGGTGACTGAGACGGATCAAGAGCAGCGTGAGGCCATTCGAGGGGATCTAATACTCTGCCGTGAAACGTTGGAAAAACGGTTGGAGCGCCCGATCCGGATTCTTTGCTTCCCATGGGCAGTTGCCGGTGGGGTGGCGAGGGAGGAGGCAAAGGTGCTCGGTTACCGAGCTGCCTTCTCGGATTCTTTTCCCGGCAAACGGTTCGTTCACTCGAAAGCGGATCCATTTCAGTTAATGCGGCTCAAGCACAATTGGATTTATTACCTTCCCGGAAAAGGCAGGAAAAACATCGTGGGAACCCGTATTCATTAAAAGGATACTTGGGAGGACCTCAGCACAAATATGGCCTGGGAGTCTTTGCTAATTGCTATGTGCCTCGCGGCATCGAGGAAAGCTAGCAGCCTTACGTGGGGGGACATGTCTTTTCTACTCTTCAAGTAGGGTCCGGCGCTTGTCGCCGCGCCGCGTATCCGCATTGGGTAACGAAATTGCTGCCATCTCATGGGGACGGCATCGAGACAAGCTCGAGCCCTACTGGAGTGTAAGTAGATCTTTATGACTCGCCCCGCAGAAATTCCGGAGCTGCATCGATCCAGTTGAGCCAATCTTTCTCGGACCGAATGATTGTAGGGTCGCCGAGATCTTTTCTCAGGAGATCGCGGTATTCCGGTTCGAGGAAACGACTGTCGTGGAGAATGATGTTCGCCCGATGGTCCAGGTTTCGAACGAGTCGACCGATCGCTTGATTCACTCGTCGCATCCCGGGGACTCGACAGACTTCGTGGAAACCTGTCTCGCGATCAAGATGTGTGTCCATGCGGATTCGGTTTAGCGTGGAAAGTTCGGGAAGGGCCGGACCTACAATGAGCGCTGTCTGAATGATTCCTCCAAAAGCGTCGACTGCCTCGGCGAAGCTGCCTCCGAGCATAAGGAAAAGGATGTCGTGAGAGAGGGGGGCGTTGCGGGCGAAGAATTCGCGTTCTTCGGCGTTGAGGTTACGCGGTTGGACGGCACTTCGCAGGTGGGGGGCTACAACCTCCAGGTAGGTGTGGATCGTTTCCGCGTATTCGAATGAGGGGAAAAATGCGGCTACGCAACTGTCGGAACGATCGGCAAGATCGCGCAGGGTTTCAGCGGTTTTCGTGGCATGCTTGGAACGCTCTTTCCGAGTGGTGCGAACGCGGGAATCCAGTGCGGTACGAAAGGGTTGGTTGTCATAGGGTTTCGCTTGAACGAGTTGACACGTTTCTTGAGTGAGACCGCAACTGCTGAGGAAGGAGGGAAAGGGATCCAGCGTGGCGGAGAAAAAAACGGTCTGGGCAAATTCGCTTAAGCAGCCCGAGATCCAAGGGCCGACCTGAAGCGGAAGCCACTCCAACCGCCCGGGTGCAGGAGACCAGAGTAGTGGTTCCAGATCTTCCCGATCCAAGAGAAAAGCCGCGGATTCCAATGATTGTAATGCATTGCTGGTATCCAGTGAGATATCCCGCCAGGGTATTGGGGTATTGGCGAGAGCCTCGACTGCTGCTTCGAAAAGACTGGTGAACAGATAAGTTTCCGATGACTCCAATCGCTGATCAGCGGGGAGGGAATGTATCTCTCTGGCGATTTCCCTAAGGATGCCACTGAGCTCCTTGGAACTGCCAATCGACCGGATGTCCTCTGCTGCATTGAGAAGGGTTTGCTCCTGAATTCCTCCTCCCAAAGCGCTTCCGACCCGATCGGGGAGATTATGTGCTTCGTCGATGAGGAGCCAGGTACGACCGGGATCAAAACCGGGTTGTTCGAGAAAAATATGACGGGAAGAGGGAGCAAAGAGATAGTTGTAGTCAGCGATCCAAAGATCCGAGAGAGGTAGGAGTCCACGGGATAGAGCGTAGGGACAATGATTTTCGTTCCCAGCAATGTCGTGAACCGCCTGCCAAGAATCGTCGGCATGTCCGGAATGGTGGATCAAATCGGAAACCGGAAGAGACGAATATTCCTCTGTGGGAGGTGCACATTGGTGGGGGAGACAGCCGTCGAGTGGACAGATCGCATAATGTTCGCTGTGGTTCCGCATTCGATATGTGTGAAGTCTGCCGCTGCCTGGGAAAAGAGTGCGTGCTTCGAGGCAAGCCTGTTCCTGACCACTGGTTTTTCCTGTTAGGTAGAGGATGCGATCTGCCTTTCCATCGCGGATCGCTTCCAAAGCGTGCTCCAAAACGATTCTCGTTTTGCCAAACCCGGTAGGAGCCTGAAAGCCGACTGCGCGGGAAACCTTTTCAGCATTCGATAAATCATCGGATGCTTCTATTTGGCCGTTTCTAGGATTCTCCCGATAGCTGTGCCATTTGAGAGTTTTCCGTTCTTCAGCGCGGGTGGCATGGAACGAAAGGAATTGAACCAAAGTCGCGAGGTGGCGCTCCAGAGCTTCAGCATCCCCGAGCTCGGCTGGAACCGTTTGTCGCAAGCCCGTATCAATGTTGAGGAAGAGGAGAAAAGACTTTTCCGGATGCGCGTCCGCGCCAGTGAGTTTATTGTAGGCCGCGAGTTGTCGGAAATAGGCGGGGAAACGGGCGCGTAATTCACTGGATGGCAGGGGAAGAGGGTCGGTAACTGTTTTGATTTCGCCTAAAATAGGTGGTTCGCCGACTCTCTCCCGGTAGAGGTCACAGCGTCCGTCGAGGCGTATAGTCCAACCGTCTCGGCGGATCTCTCCGGAGATCGCTCTCTCTCGCTCGAAATCGGCCGCAGACTCCAATTGAATGGCATTGTGCCAGACTCGGCCGGTTTCCATCCGCCATCTACCGGCTGGCCTACCACCCGGTCGGCGGGAAATCTCAAATTCAGCAAACTCCCGAACGCCCATCGAGGCGGTTCGGTTGGAAGGATCAATCTTCATGCAAGATGAGAAACGTGAGGGTAAATAGGTGAATGCGTTTCGTAGAGTGTTTGAGCTCTACTATTAGGCACCATCCAGGTCGAGGCGCAGCGGAGAGCTCTTATCGGCTGGAATCACACTGCGATCGAGAATGGTGTGAAGGCTTTCTCGAACGATCCCTCCCATGCTATTTGCAGTAAGGAATGCCTTTCTCTCGTGGTGGTCGGCTAACTCTGCACGGAGTCTTTCTACATTTTCCGGTTCTGAGATGGTGTCGTCCGACATTTCTGCGAGGAGCATTCTCAGCCGGCGGTGGATTAGGTTGATCCGCCGCGTCATCATCGCGTGTTCCTCCAATTGGTACTGCAGGGCGGTTTCTTTGATTAAGTTGTTGAGGCAGAAAGTAACCAGCGCGTTATTGCTTTTGAAAAACTGGGGAAGATAGACTTGTTTGCGGCCTTGGTAACTCTGTTGGTCGAAATCCATCGGTCGAATTCGGATCTGGAAGTCCTCAAAATCGGGGGTGATGTCGACGACGAAGTTGTAGGATCGCATGTCGCCCAGGAGGCGGAGAAAGCATCGCTCATTGAATTTAACGAGTTCCTTCGCGAGGCGCACCCGACTGATTTGTGGGTTCTCGAGCCAATCGCGGATGAAGGCGTCGCCGGGAATGCCGATCACGTGTTCTTCCACCAATGTTTGGCCGCAGGTCATGTAGTGCATCCGGTTCGGCGAGAGTAGGTGCTCCAGCTCAAGACCATAGACCCGCGAAGCGTCGGCTTTCTTGATATAGTAGTAGTCCTGGTTGTCGTTGTGGACGTTTACGATGCGGATGCGGAAGGGGTGAGAGTTACCGAAAGTGCAGAAATCGATGCGATCCATATAGAGGTGATCTACGGCTGCCCACTCCCCATTGGTCTTCATGAGGCCGTAAATTTGGGTCAGCGCTTTCGAGATCTGCCCCATTTCCGGTTGAGGATAGGCCACGGTTTCCCAGAGGGTATCGTTGCCGGCGCTGTCGCGGAGGGGAACAGACACCGAATAATCCAGCAATTCTTCGTATGTAACGGGTAACTCAGTCTCACGACCATGTTTGGCCAAGTAGGAACGCAGCCCCTCTTTTACAGGGTAAATTGGCTTCTTTCGAGTCGTTTGAAGCTCGTCCAGTTGATTACTCCCATCCATCCGTAAAAAGGTGCCGCGATTGACCGCCGGATGCAATCTAACACCTCTTGTTTACGGATATCAAAATATAGGAAAAATCCTTCGATAGATGTAGCTGTGTAAAAAGGTCAAAGTCATTCGTGTTCCTAATGGGATGTCCTGAGCAATGGATGTCCCTTATGCTGGGTCTTCCAAAGTAGAATGTTAGCAAATAGTTAATAAAAATGATTAAATGATCGGATTGTAGAGCTAAAGGGTATATGAGTTGTGGTACAATTCATTACTTGAAAGTGATCTTAAAAAATATGATCGGGCCTAACCTTCGATTTTTGCGAAAAGAGAAGGGGTGGACACAACAGCGCTTTGCGTCGAAATGTGCTTTGCAAGGTTGGGGATTGTCACGTGCGGGAATCTCGAAAATCGAGGCGGGGATTCGAAGAATTAATGACGGAGAAATTCTTCTTCTGGCAGATGTTCTGGAAGTGCCAATTCTTGAATTGTATATGAACGAACACTCGCAAAAACTCGAAGTATCTGTGAACAATTTAGCCAGTGTGGCTAATAAGGAATTACTGGACGCTAGAAACAAAATTTTAGTGAAAGCGGCGTTGGTAATTGCCCGTCACGGACGGGAAGATTAAGAGCCCTCTGGCTTGTTTCTAACACTCTTACCCCAAAGGCATGGGGGGGGTGTGAATCAAGCGATTGGCCGACTCGTTCAAACCTTGGATCATCGGGCGAACATAGTTCTCCAAGAGAATCGTCCCCATGTAGTTTTTTACTGAAAGCTAGTCCGTGGCGCGGCGACAAGCGCCGGACCCCACAGAAAAAAAGGGTAGTAGTCACCCGTGGGGCTCTCCACTCTTGACTCGGCGTAACTCGAAGAGCGAAGACGGTTGCGCGATTGCCGCTAGAGGTTTAAGAACTCTGAAGACTCTTGAAGCTTGCGCTATCGTTAGAAACTCGGATAGCTGAAGAGAAACTTCGATCTGAGAACAAACGGGAGCAAAATTTTACGGAAATGAAACGTGTGGTAAAAGGGGATATCGACGGGTTATTTGCTCTCGGTCTCGACAATTTGATCATGCTTTTGCTGATCAACTCATTGGCCTTGGGTGTGATCGGATTTGATTCCGAATTATTCTTCACCAGAATCCTCCCTGGGAACGCTGTTGGGTTAATCATTGGAAATCTTTATTTTGCTCACTTGGCTCGAAACCTTGCCCGCAAAACGGGACGTGAGGATGTCTGCGCGCTTCCGTACGGAATCAACATATTCACGATTATCGTATTCACTTTTGGGGTGATGTTACCCGTAAAGCTAGAAGCTCTAGGCGCAGGCGCTACCGAGCCGGAGGCGATCCGTGCGGCGTGGGGAGCAGGGGTATTGGCGGCAGTTGTATCGGGAGCAGTCGAATTCTGTGGTTCATTTTTCGCGAAATGGATTCGGAAGGTGACGCCCCGCGCTGCCTTGCTCTCAGCGATCGGGGGGATAGGCCTCCTCTTTATTGGAACCGATTATTTCTTTCGCGCGTACGCCTTTCCACTGGTCGGAATTCCAACATTGCTTCTAACCCTGATTCTCTATTTTGGCAGAATGAGGGTAAAGGGAGGGCTCCCTGCTGGTTTCGTTGTTCTGATTTTCGGGATACTCCTTTCCTGGGGGCAATTCTGGGTTTCCGGCGCAGGACCCGCTGCCAATCTGGAATTCTCAGCAGATCACCTTGGCCTTTTTCTGCCGGTGCCAGTGATTGGGGAAATCATCGGAGCGTTACCGTATCTGGTCCCCTATTTACCAGTCATTTTGACCATGGGCTTGATCAGCCTCGTTGGGTCTTTGATGAATATCGAATCTGCGGCCGCCGCCGGAGATGACTATCCGACGAAAGGGCCTCTTCTGGTGAATGGACTTGGCTCCATGCTGACCGGGCTTTTCGGGTCACCCTACCCAACGACCATTTACATCGGCCATCCTGGGTGGAAAAAGCTGGGAGCGAGGGCTGGTTATAGCAGTCTAACCGGGATCGTATTTACCGTATTGCTCTGCACGGGTTCGATCAGTTTTCTCTCCGGCATAATCCCGATTGAAGCGGGGATGGCGATTTTGATTTGGATTGGTTTAACGATAGCGAGCCAGGCCTTTGAAGCAGTTCCCCATCGGCACATTCCCGCAGTTGCAACAGGGATCGTCCCAGCACTGGCGGCGTTCACCTTACTGATTATGCAACGAACGTGGAGTGCTCTGGGTTTCGGATCGGTGGGCGAGTCCTTGCCGGTGGATGTATCGACCTATGCAGCTCAAGGGCTTTATGCCTCAGGAATTTTTGCGCTCAACGCGGGGTATCTCTACACCTGCATGGTTCTCTCTGCTATCGTCTGCTGTATCGTGGATCATCAATTCAAGAGAGCGTCACTCTGGGCGCTGGCCGGTGCCGGTTTGGCCGGAGTGGGCTTTATCCACAGCTACACCTACTCTTCGTCGGGCTACCGCGAAACGTTGGGAGATTCCCCGGAATGGGCAATCTATTATTTGGTAGCGGCCGGCTTGCTATGGATTACCCCGGTGATTTTCCGGGAAGGTGACTAGTATTCCGGGGGCGACGGTTACTCATCATCGACGGCACCGATGAGCTCGGATGCGGTCTGAGTGCTTTGGATCATTTGGTGACCCAGACGATTCCGAAGAATGAAATAAAAGATCATCGCAGGAATACCGATGACCAACCCGGTTGCGGTTGTGATCAAGGCCTCGCCAATATCGGCTGCTAGAAGTTCAGGACGCCCCATCCCTCCTTGGCCAATTGTCTGGAACGCACTGATCATCCCGCTGACGGTTCCAAGTAGTCCGATCATGGGGGCAACGGCGGCTACTACATTCAAATAATTGACCCATTGGGAGACACCATTTTCTTCGGCCTCGAGTTTCTCGATCAGGATGGTTTCGACCTGTTCCTTGTTCAGGTTTGGGCGATCGCTTCGGAGTTTGAGGAGTGCCGGTGCCAGGCAGCGCCCGAGGACTGTGCTGCTCGCGTTTAGCGTTGCACAGGCGGTTTCCACATCGTGAGTGGTGAGAGCATCTTTTATCTGAGGAAGAACAGCATCGGGGATGAAGCGGGCTCGCCGCGTTTCCATGTAACTGTAGATGATGAGGAAAAACATGACGAGGGAACAACCTCCCAGAGGAATCATTGCCCAGCCCCCCTGCTGGATCATACCAAAGAGACTCGTATTCGCTGAGGAAGCTGCCTCCTCCTGGGCGAGGAGAAGTGATGGTATGGCCGCTAAGACTAGGATGTGGATGAACTTCATAATGAATGGATTTTGAGTCGATGGTTATTGATTCGGAAATTTTCTTCTGGATTGATGCGATTGGGCCGGAGGGTTTGCGAGAGGGGCGGGACTGCGGATCGGCTATGGGGTTATGCCTGGATAAAGGGGTAAGGGGGATCCTGAATCATCGGTGAGCAAAAGGTCGGCCAAATCCTTTTGCGCCCCGCGAAAGGCTTCGAGTGGCTGCCAGGAAAGGCCGCGTTCCTCCATTTCGGCAATCAGGATATCACGATAGCGCTCGTCGCCCATGAGGTGTGAGATTGCAATGGCCAGAGAGTAGCACTCAGACAGGTAGGGAACTGGAATATCTCCCGAAAATACGATGGGTTCCAGGGCCGTGTATAGCGCTGGGTCATAAGCACCTTCCTCGAACAAAATGGAGGAGAGAACATAAAAGCCCAGTGCGGATTCACCGTACCGATTCGTCCCGGCGATCCGTTTTTGTGCCCTTTCGCGTGCCTCATCAGTCAACTCCATAGCGTGATATCCAATCAATTCGACTTCATCCAGAGCTATTTGATCACTTTCGAGCGGGAGATACGGGCGCAATGCTTTGACGTAGGCAATGGCTTGGGCAGGATTATCCACAGCCAGTGCCGCCTCTGGAAGGTGCGTATAGAATGATTTATCCTCGGGAGGTAGGAGGGGTAAAAGTATGTAGCGTGCCCCGATGATGGACTCGAGATAGGGAAGAGCCTTCTCAAGCTCTTGGGCCTCGATCATTTCTTTTGCCTCGTTTACAATCCGCTCTCCTGGGAAAAAGAGCCCACTGATTTCGTTGAGAGGGAAGGAAAGAACAACTTCGCCTCCTTCTTGAACGATCCGGATACCAATCCTATCCCCATCAATGCTGGCGAGCGTTCCTTGAAATTGGCGGCCACCTTCGACTGTCAAGGTTATCGGTTTCCTCAGCTCAAGGTGTTCCTCGCTGGGAATGGAACCGCCGATAGGGAAAGGGAGAGCGGATGGATCGGCTGGTTTGAATCGAGCCGGTTCATTGCCTTCCTGAGCCTCTTGCCCGGGAAGAGGCTGGATCCAGAGGACGGCTGCACAGAAGAGACAGACTTTTTTTATGGATCTCATGATGATTTTTCCTCCGGCTCCACGGAGTTCTCGACAGGAAGCTCATTCTTGGGAGCTAATTCCCGGGATTCGAGGATTTTCCTGCGCAGGGCATTGGCTTTTGCGGCGTAGGGACTCGTGAGAAGGCGGTCGTCGGAGAGCATCTCTTCCAGTGAGTTGAAGGCGGCTTCCGTTTTACCAAGTTGCTGAAAGAGTTCAGAACTACGGTAGTAGGCCTCGGCTACCTGGTCGGGATAGGCGCGATATAATGTGTAAATTCGCTGCCAATAAGGAATGGCGCGTTCCGGGTTTCCTCTTTCTTCGTTCAGCTTGGCGAGTCCAGCTAAGGCATTAGCGTGAGGAATTCCCCGGGCGTGTTTCAATTGCAGAACTTCCTCGAAAATCTTCTCGGCATCGTCGTAATAGCCGAGTCGGGTCAAAACTTCGCCGCGAAGAATTTTTACTCGAATGGCGAGTGGATGAAGGGGAAGTTGGTCATCAAATTTACGCAATAAGTCGTTCGCCTCATCCAGAGAGTCTTCATCGAGAAGAATCTGGGCTTGTCCAAACCATGCTTCGGCTCGTGCGGGATGCGTCGGATAGTTCTCGAGAATAAAATCAAAATAATCTTCCGCATAGCGGTAGCCTGCCTCGGAGTAGATGAGGCCGATTTGCCCGATGATTTGGGGGTCCAGTTGGTCGAGGGGGACCTTTTCATCAATTTCCTGCAGGATGGTTTGATTCATTTTTTCATCCCCAACTGCACGTTTTCTGTTGGCCTGAAAGTATTTTAGCCGGCTGAACCAAGTCAGCTGATCCGATGCCAGAGATTGCTCAATCCGGCTGTCGAGCCACGCGCTAAAGCTTTCCGCGTTAATAATGGGATGATCGGGGAGAGTGCTTGGGTCTGATTTGAGGACCTCAACCCGAATGGATTCAAGGGAAGAAAGAAGCGCCTGCATCTCCGTAGCCGATGGGTCGTTTCCAAATTCCTCAATAGCTATATCGAATCGGTTTAGCGCCGACGTGGTTTCACCCGCCTGAAGATAGGCCCATCCGAGCCAATAAAGCGCTTCGCTCATCCGCGGTTTCAGCTCCAAGTCTTCGCGGTCCAGGTATTCGGAGAAGTGATCGATCATCAAATCATACCGTTCCAATGCCTTGAAAATTTTCCCCCGTTGAAAAATCGCGTAAGGAAAGAGTCCTGCCGCCTCTGGTGTGACTTGGGCAAACGCGGCGGAAGCGTCGATGAGTTGGCCCATCCCCATGAGAATGTCCCCACGGAGGACCACGGCTTCCGGTGACCTTTGGTGGGAGGGGTAATCAGCCAGATACGCTTCGATCAAATCTTTCGCCGTTTCGTAATCCTTCAAACCATAATAGGCGGTGGCGATCCGGTAGCGGATCTCTGGATTGAGGTGGTGATTCGGGGCGAGCTCAGCCAGAGGCTCGAGTTCAGCCAACGCCGCTTCGTAATTACCTTCAAAGTGATGGGTCAAGCCGTGCCATAACTTTGCCTGGACCATAAGTGGATGTTCGGGAAATCGATTCGAGAACAGGGAGAAGTCATCGCGACTGTCTTCATATTGCTCCAGCATGGCCAAATTGAAGCCTCGTGTAAAAAGCCATCGAGGGGCCAATAAATGATCCGGAAATCTGTCCAGCAACTCACCATAGATCTCAATCGAGGGACGGTATTTCCCCTGTTCCTGGTAGGCTTGAGCCACCAAATAAAGGGTTTCTGGTGCTAGTTGGCTCTCTGGATAGTTCTCTTGAAACTCCAGTGCCACCGCCAGGGTCTTTTCCCACTCCTGCAGCGAATAGTGGGCCAGCACCCACCGGTAGTGTCCTTGCTCGCGAATATCCTGAGAAAGCTCTTCGTTTTGAGCCATGTCGCGGAAAACGATGATGGCCTCGCGCGCACGGCCTTCTTGTAGAAATGCCTGACCGTAACGCAAAAGATAGCTTCCGGTGAAGTCCTGCATCTCTTCAAGTGCCCGCAGCTGGCCCTCCAAGCGGGCAACTAACCGTGCATAATAGTTTATCCAAGCCGCGGCCAGCGTAGAGGTATCACTCTCTTTGCGGTAGGCGAGCGTCTGTTGGGTTTGTTGCAGCCGTTGCCGCTGGCGTTCTACAAGAATCTTGTAGGGCGGGACCAACCGGTAACAGCGCAGGGCCTCGTCGTAGGATTCGGCTCGCATCCGTGCGTCCCCAACTTGGAGCGCGGAAAAGGCCAAAACCCCCAATTCGGACATTCTGGATATTTGCCAATCGGTTGACAGGATGATTTCCGCAGCTTGATCAAATTGCTTCTCCTCGACCAGGATCTGGAGAGCTCGGAGCTGCACCAAGTTCTTCAGGAAGCCGGATGCATTGGAGTTGGTAAAGCCCTCAACCAGTGCAAGAGCATCCTCCATGGATCCGGATTGAAAAAGGATATCGACCCGCTGGAGAACAGCGAGTTCCGCCTCTGGTAAATTCGGGTAGGTGCGGGAAAATTCGGCCAAGCGATCAGCGGCCGCTTCCGGCTCTTCATTAAGCTGGTAGGCTTGTGCCAGCGTATGGAGAACAAAAGAGTGAAGTGTTCCCGTCTCGGGGAATTTGTCCAGAAACGCGCTGAAACTGACGATAGTTTCCGGATAATTTCCCAGAGCGAACTCAGCATATCCTCGCGATGAAAGGAGAACTCGTTGGATATTTGGTTTCTGTAATTCAGGTTCTCTTCCAAAAGTATCTTCGAGAACGTCGAAGATCCGGATCGCTTCGGCGTAATCACCACTCTGAAAGGTCGATGTTGCTTGAAAGAGAACATCTCGGAGGCGTTGTTCTTCCACTACGGATTGAGCGCCTAAATTCCCGGGGAATGCCCATGCACTACAAATAGCAATGAAGATTGCTAGGTAGTTCAAACACCGGATCGGTTGGAAAAATATCATAGGAGTTTATATTGCAGGCGGCCTTGTGCATCCATCACACAAGGGATTTGCTACTAGAGAAAAGAGGTAAATTTCATTGTTACGGGATCTTTGCGAGAGAATCTTGGGTTTTTGCCAGAATGAGTCCGGCTGAGTCAATAATCTCCCGTATAGAAAGCAAATGGAGAGCCAGAATTTGCAGATATTGCGTTTTGGCTAACAGACTTCATACTTCTGTGGAAAATGTGTGGTCGGTATAGCTTTACACTGAGCAATGAGGACGTGATGGAACTCACGGGATCCTCCCCGGATCCCTATCCGGAAATCATCGTGAATCAGCCTCCGGGCTTGCCCGTTCCTGTCCTTGGCGCAGAGGGGAAATGGAACCTTTTACAGTGGGGGATCGAATTGCGAATTGGCTCGGAACAAAAAAAACTCGTCAGCAACTGCCGATCCGAAACGGCAGCTGAGAAAGCTCTTTTTCGCGAGGGCTTCGCTAGTTCCCGCTGCGTGCTACCAGCGACAGGCTTTTTCGAGTGGAAGCGCGCAACGGGGCAAAGCCAACCATTCTTTTTTCGACCCCGTGAAGGTGCCGGTCTCCTTTTGGCAGGAGTGATTCTGCGTGCCCGAGACCAGTCTTCCCGCGTAGTTATACTGACGAAAAGTGCGGACCCCTGGATGGGGGAAATTCACCACCGCGCTCCGGTTTTGATCCGCCCGGATCGACTGAGTCCTTGGCTGGATCCCTCAACGACCGGCGAGCAGGGCATCCGCCAGTCGGCCTTTGTGACGGAAGAGGAGATATTGAAGAGGCACCCGGTCTCCAATCGCATGAACCGGGTCTCTGAGAATGATGTGGGAATATTGGAACCGACGGAGGAAATAGTGGAGCCAATTCAAGGAGAATTATTTTGAAACAGAAGCGGGAAAAGGGTGCGCAGTCCATCCGGATATTGAGCATGCGATTGGGTCAGGCGCTAGTGGTCTTTCTCGCATTTTGCCAGAGCGCAACGGTTCTCTTTGGGGAGATTGTGGAGTCAGAAACTTTTGCTGACCAGCGTCTTGCAGAGATCCTGGAAGCTGAATTCAAGTTGCAGGAAGAGGCCGTAGAGGGAGCGGGCGAGGAGAGCATACTCGTCCGGGCTCAGGAAATAGCTGACCGCTACAAAAATTTTTTGGCGGAAAACCCAGACCACCTTTACGGTTGGATTCTGTGTGGAAAATTTTTGCGATCCATCGGGGCGGATCGGCGCTCCTTTGCCTCCTTCCAAAAGGCGGATTCGCTCTCACCGGATTTACCAGTTGTCCAGCGTTATCTCGGGTTGATTGCGGCCGATATGGGAGACTTCCGTTTGGCCCTCCCTTATCTCCTGCGGGCCGTGGAATTGGACCCTGAAGAGCCTGTATACCGAGACGATCTTGGATTGTTTCTCGTGCGATTTGGGCCACAGCTCGAAGCTGATGGCGCTCTCGCTGGAGGCCGTGGTCCGGCTCTGGCGCTACAGTCTTTCGAGCAAGCGTTCCGCCTCGATCCTGCGAGCTTCGAAAGAGGCTGGAGGTGGGCAGAGGCCTATGCTGACCTGCCCGAGCCGGATTGGGAAGCTACGGCTTTGGCTTGGGAAACGGTTTTTCAGCTTTCGGATACCATTGCGGAGAGAGAGGCCTGCCGGTTGCAGATGGCTCGCGCTTGGATTGAGTTCGGGGACATGGATCGTGCCCGGCAGTGGTTGGATCCTGTTCAATCCGAAGTGTTGCAGCACTCCTGGCAGAATTTGAAGGATCGGGCGGCAGGCGGAAATCCCTAGAATAGGTGGAAAGAAGGGCATTCAGGGATTGTCACGACTCTCGGATTCTGTTTCTTTTTATAGTTTAATTCATTCCACTTCAATTAACCTTCAGGAAATACCCGCCACATGGCTGATTCAAACTCTTCTCAAGCAAAAAACGATATCTACGACGCATCAAAAATCCAAAAGCTGGAGGGTTTGGAAGGAGTTCGGAAACGGCCGGACATGTATATTGGGGACACGAATGAACGGGGTCTCCATCACTGCGTATTTGAGATCGTTGATAACTCGATTGATGAGGCGCTGGCGGGCTATTGCCACCGCATCGGGGTGACCGTTCACTTGGATGGGTCCTGTTCCGTTGAGGACGATGGTCGCGGCATTCCCGTCGATATGCATGAGAAGCACAAGATGCCCGCGCTAGAGCTGGTGCTCACCAATTTGCACGCAGGCGGTAAGTTTGGGAAAGGTGCTTACCAGGTCTCGGGTGGTCTTCACGGGGTCGGTG
>Ga0222662_1000339_pt1 | contig 41624 bp, 37 predicted proteins | sample AntAcemetagen600_FD_179821 | JGI IMG/M metagenome (GOLD analysis project Ga0222662, IMG submission 179821) | Saline water microbial communities from Ace Lake, Antarctica - #600 | ecosystem: Environmental > Aquatic > Non-marine Saline and Alkaline > Saline | place: Antarctica: Ace Lake... | reverse complement strand
GTTCAGAACCCAGGGCGACGAAACTCAGGCCGAAATCCTATCAATATCTAACCAAGCCCAGGGAAGATTTTCAGGAAATCTTGCACCGAAGCCATTACCGTGCAGCCGCTTAAAACCGTGCCATTCAGGTCTAGCCCCAAAAGGTGACCACCTCTGGGTAGCAACGTTTGCGCAAAAAAAATTGGGCTTGATCGAGTAACTTAACCGGAAGAATACGGCTAAAGAGTTGAGCATTATCGCCGATCGATTCAGAGAGAATCCAATTGCGCAAAAGGCGGACGGCTTCGATTTGACGGCAAGGGCGACGTCCAGATAGCTAGAACGAAATTCCCGGCATAAAGGGGCTTCTTGCTTCACAACCTAACCCTCTCGTTTCGCCGGGTTTTGTGCACTTCTTTTCCCATCGAAAGAAGGCCTTAATGCAGCGGCATTCCAACTTGTCAATTGGATTGGCTAATCACTACGACGAGAACTACCTCGGTCTGCGACACATTTATGATTCGATCGCAGCGGACCAACCAAAATCCGGCAGGCCACCCGCGCCTACTATACTTGAACTTGCCCGTGGCACGTGAATAACGAAGGCTTCGAGTATGATGGAAATTGAGCATGCTCTGCTACCAAGAGAACCGCTGTCGTTATGCGCCCGCAACCACTGGATTTTACTCAGCGAAAGGGAACTTTGAGGCGAGACTAAAATTGAAGTGAGTCGGAATGCCGCTAGTCCCGCTCAGGTGCTTCGTTATGGAGTGGGCGAACACCTCAAAAACCCGGCCAAATGGCTCTGTTTTCATTTTCGTGAGACAAATCAAACTCGATTTGCATCTCCTAAACGTCCTACTCTCCACTCAAGGCATCTCCAGTTCCAGCAACTTAAAATAACAGTCTCGTAGCGTATCGTTCAGAATTAGCATAATGATCTCAGCAACACCTCCAAGCGGGTCGAAGATCTATTAAACCCTATGACGAACTGACGGGTTAGAATGTTGCCGTTGCCCCAAGGTGAAATCGACCGGACTCGTCAGCAACCACATTCTCAGTGAAAACAGGGTAACCATAATCCAGCCGAAACTTAAACCAGTCACTGTAGTTCCAGCGAAGTCCCATACCAACTGAACCTACCTGCAAACTGCTTGCCTCTCCCCCGATTAACTCATCATTGCCAAGATTAGCTGCATCGAAAAACCCGAGAAATCGAAGGCTGTCAGTTTCATTTTCCCAGTCAAAAATCCGTCCGAAAGACAGCTCCGGAGTGTAGAGTTCAAAGGTGGTCCAAAAACCATGATCCCCCCTCGCGACGCGCTGATCAAAGCCGCGCACCGTATCGTATCCGCCTGCTCCAATCTGCTCCGAAGCTTGTAGGTTCGAATTGGAGACCTGTCCCGTAAACTTAAATCGGGATGACCAATCGTCTCTCAAACGTCGCTGATGCTCGATTGAGCCAGTTCCATAAAAATAATCTGCTGATGAAAGCGCCCGCGAGTTTTGAAAATTAGCGTCCGAGTTATGGTTATTAAGACCACCGGGGGAATAGAACCCACGTATATCAAATTGCGTGACACCTCGGTTCCCTTGGATCGTCTCCTTGTATCCGAGGCTAAACTGAAAAATCTCCACACGCGTCCCGAAAAGCTGAACGTTTACTGCGTTCTGAGAATCGATGAATTCCAAATTGCTACCATTTGACTTCCAATCGAATCCAAAATCCATCTCTCGCTGGCGGTTCGATTTTCCATCGAGAGGGATACTGTAACGCGCGCTTAGCTGAATGTTATCACCCTCGGAATCGAGTCCTCCAGCACCCAGGACCGGAATTGTATCCGAGTTGATTTGCACATACGATGCGAGAACAGTCACCCAATGCCTCCAAGGGAGCCCCTGAGTGTAAACGAGGGAACTTGCTTCGACATGTTCGAAATCTAAATCACCCGAATACTGGTAGCTCAGAGTTCGATTGGGTCCAAAAATATCTCCGAAATTGAAGCCAACAATGATTCGATCTTGCCCTAAAAAGTCCACTCCTGAATCTTCATAACCGGTGTAGAACCAGTTTGCCTTACTTTGATAACTTTTCAGTATGATGTCGGTCGTGCCGAACTCATAACCGGGAGCGTAGATCATATCTACCTTCCGGTAGGGCGACCGATTAACCCAAGACAAGTCACGAAGGACCTCAGATGCTCTGATGACCTCTCCTTTCTTCACTCGCATCTGGCTGCGAATGAACTCTTCGGTATCGGCATCAACTCCTTCAACGCGAATGCGGGAAAGTTCTGACTCGATCACCACCAGTTGGACGACACCGGAAGTAATATCCTGCTCGGGAAGAAGAACGTCAACCACTGGGCGGTCACCCTCGCGATAGGCAACAATCACATCCTTCACCATTCGGTCGAGAGATCCGAGAGAAACAGGACGACCGATATAATTCTGGAGAGAAAGACCAACCGGGCGGGGGAAATCACTGAAGTCATGCCAGATACCTTCGACGCCGGGCCATCCGTCTGGACGAACATCTCCAGGGCGGGGCAAAAGAACAACACCGAGCAACTGATTCACGAGATACTCATCGCTGCTCGTTCCGCCAGCGACGCCACCTTTGTTGCCGGCTGTCTCGAGATTAAACCGACCAAGGGTATCGACTGCAATTGGTCCCTCACCACCTCCAGTGTCTAGAACGGACTGCGTCTCGTAGACTTGGGTTTGGACATTGGGAGGCAGAGCGTCCATCAGGATTTCGGTCCCATACTGATCTGTCACCGTTTGTTGGGCACTTGCGATCCCCACGAATTGCGTGAAGAGAAGGCCAGTCAGGCCGAGAATAAAACGTTGAATTGTCATCAGTTACAAAAAGTCACAGGTATTTTACCACCCATGTAATCTATTGGATTAACACAGGTTAAGAGCGATGAAAAAGCTTTTTTTCAGATATTTTCCCATGGATTTTCCGATGTCTCATGTCCAGCCTGTGATTACAACAAGAAAATGAATCATCAGGACACCTTAATCGACACCCACACTCACCTCGCCTCATCTCGATTCGCGGATCGTATTCCTGAGGTGATTGCCCGCGCCGCCGAAGATGGCGTCGCTCAGATGGTGTCGATCGCGTGCGACATTGAAGATTCTCTCACGAATCTGCGGCTGGCGGCCAGTCATGAGTCCGTGGCGGCAACCGCGGGGATTCATCCCCTCTATGTTCATGAACTCGACGAAGCGACCTGGCTTGATGAACTGACGCGCATCGCAAAAGAAGAAAAAATCTCGGCAATTGGCGAAATCGGGTTGGACTACTACCATCCTCCGCAAAACGGTTCTACTGACGCCGAATGGCGGGCGCTCCAGCGCGAAGTATTCGAGCAGCAACTCCAACTTGCCCTCGAGCATGACCTTCCTGTCGTCGTTCATCAGCGGGAAAGCGCGGCGGACGTGGCAGAGGTGTTGCGCGGGTTCCCCGCCGTAAAAGCGGTTCTGCATTGCTTCTCCGGGACACAGGAGGAAGCGGAGGAAGCTCTTTCGAGAGGGCACTACCTGTCGTTTACGGGAATTCTCACCTTTCCAAGTGCCCAGGCGGTTCGTGACGTTGCCACCTCCACTCCCCTTGATCGAATCATGGTCGAAACCGACAGCCCTTACCTCGCCCCCGTCCCTTTTCGAGGGAAGCAGTGTGAACCCTTCATGGTAAAGCACATCGCGGCCAAATTAGCTGAATTGCATGGGATGTCGGACCGTGAAATGGCGGCGGTCACGACAGAAAACGCGCGCCGGTTTTTCCGTCATCTTTAAAGACGGCACCAGGGGAAGGCAGATCGGGCACCTCGCCCCATACTTGCAAAAATGAGAATTTGAACGAACCGTAATGTGTCTAACTCATCATTAACCCCCTGTTCCTTATGTTTTCAGACCGCAGCAATCTAGTCCGTGAAAAGAAATTTCGACCGGTGGAATCCGACTCCGGTCGCAGAGGTCATCATTTCCGCGGAACCCTGACAGATGATCACACCCTCTTTCTGCTCAATCAGCAGCGCGAGAAAAGATCAAAAATCGAAAAGCGTTCCTGGTTCGCTCGTCTTTTCGGCCGGCGCTGAGCCGGATAGCGTTTCAAAGGCCTCTTCACTCAGCACGGTGACACCAAGGCTCCCGGCTTTGGCAAGTTTTGATCCGGCATTTTCTCCCGCGAGCAGGTAATCCGTTTTTGCGCTGACGGAACCGGAGACTTTGCCGCCGAGCGCGAGAATTCGTTCCTTAAAGTCTCCCCGGGGAGCTGAGAGCGTGCCGGTGATGACGAACGTTTTCCCGCCAATCCCCCCGGCAGCGTCGCCTTCAGGAATTAACCGGGTCGGGGCATAGTTCTCCGAGGTCGGATTCAGGCTTAATTCTTTGAGTTGCCGCAAAAAGGTCTGCCCGACCGGAAGCTGGAAAAAATCAAGGACACTCCCGGCAACGGTAGGTCCGACTTCGCCGGCAATTTCGAAGCCGGCCAATTTCTCATTGTCCTCTTTTCGCTGCCCCGGTTGAAAAATTCTCAGTTCCTGGAGAATCACGGAGGTCGCTACCTCTTCAAAATCCCGATGAAGCCTCGCGAGTTCTCTCGCGGCTGATTCACCCACCTGTGAAATCCCCATGCCGAAGAGCCAGCGATGCAGGGGTGCCGTCCTCGCTTTTTTGAGGGCACCGACAATTCGCGCCGCATTTTTCGGACCGAGGATGCGGGGTTCGTCCTCTGTCCCGAGATTCATCGGGGCCAAGTGTGCTTCATCGAGAAGGAAAAGATCGAGTGGTGAAGAAACCATTCCCCGCTCGACGAGCTTTTCTGCGACGATGCTGCCGATCCCATCGATATCGAGCGCCTTGCGGCTCACGAACTGTTTCACCTGGTTCGCTGCTTTGGCAGGGCAGGCACGATTTTGGCATTTCCAGGCAACAAAGCCTTCCGGCTTCACAATCGGAGAAGCGCAACTGGGACACTTCCCGTCGATGGAATCGAACAGGCTGTATGGCAGGGCGGCTTCAGGTCGTTTTTCGAGGATGACTTTGACGACGGCGGGAATGATCTCCCCTGCTTTTTCGATGAGAACGGTATCTCCGATCCGGACGTCCTTCCGGTCAATCTCGTCCTGATTATGGAGTGTTGCCCGTTTCACCGTCGTTCCTGAGACGAGCACCGGATCCAACTCGGCGACGGGAGTCATTGATCCTGTGCGACCGACCTGAATCGTGATGTCCCGCAGGACTGTCTCGACCTGCTCGGGAGGATATTTGTAAGCGGCCGCCCAACGCGGTGCCCTCGCGGTGGCCCCCAGCCGAAGCTGGTCCGCCATCGAATTTACTTTCACGACGGCTCCGTCTGTTCCGTAAGGGAGGTCATGCCGGACCTGATCGAGCTCCCGCACGGCGGCGACTGTGCCTTCAAAATCGACGGCTTCCCAGACGGGATGATTCACGGGAATTCCGTTCACCCTGAGCACCTCGTGAAATTCCTTCACTGAGGCAATCGCGGTGCCTTCATAGCCTCCGAGTCCGTGCGCAATGAAATCGAGCGGTCTCTTCGCGACTTCGCGGGAGTCAAGCAGCTTCAACGCCCCGGCGGTGGCATTCCGGGGATTTTTGAAAGCGGGCAGCCCTTGCTCCTGCCGTTGTTCGTTCAGTTTCGCAAAGCGATCTGTGCCCATAAAAATCTCACCGCGGACTTCGAGCCAGACCGGCGCATCAGCGGAAAGCCGGAGCGGGATCGAACGAATCGTTTTCACATTCTCAGTGATGACGTCACCCACCGAGCCATCGCCGCGGGTGATCGCGTAGTCGAGCTCCCCGTTGCGATAGTGAAGTGCCACCGCGACGCCATCGATCTTCGGCTCGATCGTAACGGGGATCCGCTCGCTCGCGAGATTCTTCTGCAGCCGGGAAAAAAAATCACTCAGTTCTTCTTCTGAAAAAACGTCATCAATGCTGAGCATGGGGACCTCGTGAGGTCTTTGCTCAAAACCATCAATGGGCACTCCCCCGACCCGCTTCGTCGGTGAGTTCAGGGAGGCATGCTCAGGAAACCGCTCTTCGAGCAGCTCCAGATTCCGGAACAACTCATCGTAGTCACGATCTGAAATTTCAGACTCGCCCTCGACGTAATAAAGGCGGTTATGTCGCTCAATTTCAGCGGATAACCGATCAATTTCCGACTTCCCTTCCCCGGAATCCATGGAAACAGCGGCTGGCGTTCAGTTCCCTTTGTGGGAGGAGTCGTTTTGTTTTGAGATCTCCTCTTCGAGCCGCTCACTGAGCCACTGCTTGATCATGCTCTGGTAGTTCAGGTAACGATGACGAGCGAGTCGCTTGATTCGACTGAGCATCTGCGGATCAAAGCGCAAGGTGATCGTTGTTGATTCGCGCACGTTCTGCCGGTGCAGAGAGGCGTTCATTAATCGAGGATCAAGAGTGTGCACGGCCCAGAAATCGGCCTCCTCTTTATCATCCTCAAACTCGGGGATATCGCTCCAGGTCTCAATCGTTTTCACCGTTTAAACAGGGTTAAGTCTTCAATGTAACAGGGTTAGGTCCTTCTTTTCCCTAGACCCACTCGGCGTTCTTGCGCTCGTAGAACGAGACTTCTTCCTCGATCATCTCCCGGGCAAAGATGACACGGTAGTTCTTACCGTCGGTCCAAAAAAGTGAGAAGAGGAAACGGTTGTTGATCGTTTTGCCGAGCGCGAAATAGCGGGCTTCAGCGCCGCTGGTGTCCGTTTCCGGAAGGAGACGTATTGAAAACGGATCCTCAAACGCCTCTTCGATTTCCGGAGGGGTAATTTTCTTGAGGTCGAAGTGACAACCAATCCAGTCAAATTCCATGATGTGCGGTGGGAACAGAACTCGGGACCACGCTGGGCATCACGATTTCTGAATGTGGGCAGAAACTAGGAGATTTGATCAAGGAAAGCAATGAAGCAACCACCTAATTTACGTGCCCCCTGATCCGTGACGGATAATTCCCATAAAATTCAGTTTTATAAATCATTAATTTATGTTTAATAAAGGGGTGAGAATTCTCCTCCCATTTTGTGCGGTCGCCGCCTCTCTGACATCCTGTCAGGTGAAGCCCTATGCCCCACCCCCGCAGAAGGCCCTCGTGGAGGCGGTCGACATCAGCGTTAAAGAATTCGCGGGAAGGCCCGAGATCTATGCGAGAGTTCAGGGTCGTCTCACCACCAGCGCCGCCCAGTTGGTGGATTCACCTCAGCGGAGAGAGGAAGGAAAAATCTACCTCGACGTCATGGAGCAGACCCCGCGCGGGAGTGATCTCATCGTCGACCTATCTCATTCTCCGAGTTTCGAGCGGATCGTCCCGATTGACATTCTTGGTCTGAGTCCCGGAACTCACATCCTCTCGGTGAACGGAATTGAGACGCCCCTTGAAATTCCGATGACACAGGCAGAAGCGATCCCTTCAGCTGAGATCCCCACTTCCAGTGAACTGAATGACGAAATGGTCGACATTGAAGACGTGATCCTCGTCGATCCGATTCCCTCCCACCCCTGAAATGAAACGATTGATTTTTACCGGAATCCTTCTCATCGCTTCGCTCCGCGCGTCGGCGGATGAAGCGCATGAAATTGCCACTCAATTCGAGCGGCAGAAGATTGAAGCCCTCGAACTCTATCTGAGGGAGAACCCTGAGGCGAATGATCGAGATACCGCCCTCAAGATTCTTGTTTCCTCCTTCACGGCTCTGGGCGATTACGCGCCGGTTCCGGATTTGCTCCTCCGGCGCTATGAGCTGATGCCAAAATCGGAAACGCCAAACCTGCAGGTCCTCATTGCCGAAATTTCCCGCCCTCTCGTCGAGGCCAGTATTTCCTCCGACCAGAGAGATAAGGCCAAGGCATTCATCACGCGGGTGAAGTTTGATTTTGCTGATACCCCGGCGGAGGCGCAGATCACGAACATCCTCGACCAGCTCGGATCCGACCTCTACCTCCCCGGAGTCGGGGACGAAATGGAGTTTGCCTTCACCGGTTTCAATGGGGAAGACGTCGATCTCGCGACGATGACGGACAAAGTGATCCTGATCGACTTCTGGGCGACCTGGTGCGCGCCCTGCCTCGCCGCGCTCCCGCATTTACTCTCGACCTACGAAACCTTCCGCGACGAAGGGTTTGAAGTCATTGGCATCACCCTCGATGAAAATCGCGGTGAGCTGGAGACCTTCTTGAAAGAAAACGAGATCCCCTGGCCGCAGTATTTCGATGCCCAGGGCGGTGAAAACGAACTCGCACAGCGTTATGGAATTCGTAAGATCCCCGCCACATTCCTTGTCGGCAGAGGCGGACGCATCGTCGCGGCAGATCTCCACGGGGAGGAATTAACCGATGCGATCCGGAAAGAGCTGGATCGTGAACCGTAATTTTCAGGGTTTTCCGGTTTCGCTGACTGCAAATGAAGCGATAATGGCCCGTTTTCTATGAGCCAGCCGAATCGAATTGATCAATGCTTTGCGAGCCTTCGCGAAGAGGGGAAAGCAGCCTTTGTTGCCTACATCTGCGCCGGTGACCCGACGATGGATAAGTCGCTCGAAGTCATGCATGCCCTTGAGCGTGCCGGTGTCGATATCATTGAGCTGGGGGTCCCCTTTTCTGACCCCATGGCCGACGGGATCGTGAATCAAATGGCGGCGCACCGGGCGCTCGAAGCCGGTGGAAACGTCCCCGGCCTCTTGGCTTTGATTCGACAGTTCCGGGAAACTTCCGAAGTGCCGATCGTGCTCTTCACCTATTTGAATCCTGTCTACACCTACGGATTTGAGCGTTTTCATCTCGACGCGGCGGCGGCCGGAGCGGATGGGATTCTCCTCCTTGATCTCCCGCCGGAAGAGGAAACGAGAAATGCAGAGCTGGTGGAAAGTCATTCGTTGAAGCACATCCGTTTGATCGCCCCGACGACTCCGGAGGCACGAGTCCCTCAGTTGGCAGCGGCCAGCGAAGGCTTCATCTACTATGTCTCGCGCGAAGGCGTCACCGGTGCGCAGCAGGATCTCGCCGTGGGGATCGAAGAGAACGTCAAGGCGATCAAGTCCTTCACCGATGTCCCCGTCGTGGTCGGTTTTGGCATTTCCACCGCCGAGCAGTCCGCCGAGGTCGCGAGATCATCTGACGGTGTCGTTGTTGGCAGCGCGATTGTTCGTCAGATCGAGGCGGCGGGGGCGTCAGAGGACTTAGCGGATCGCATCGAGGCCTTCGTCAAACCGCTTGTCGAGGGTGCCAAATCAGTCTAATCTCATCTTTAATCGAGCCCGTTTTCCCCATGTTAGCGTTTACCAAAATGAACGGTGCCGGCAACGATTTTGTTGTCGTCGATAACCGCGATCATTCGATCAGCCTGACTCGTGAGCAGATCGAAAAGGTCTGCCAGCGCCAGCGTGGCATCGGCGCGGATGGTTTTCTCGCGGTCGAGCCGGCTGAGAACGGAGCTGATTACCGGATGCGCTATTACAACGCCGATGGAGGCGAGGCCGAGATGTGTGGCAATGGGGCGAGGTGTTTTGCCCGTTTCGTGAACCAGCTCGCGGGAAATGCTCTGGAGACCACGACTTTTGAAACGATCGCGGGAACGATCAAAGCGGAGTTCTTCGGCGCAAATGTCAGGATCCAGCTGAGCGAGCCTTTTGACCTCAGTTTGAAAAACTCCCTCGAAATCGGAGGTGGCGTGCTCGAAGTCAGTTCGATCAACACCGGGGTTCCTCACGCCGTCGTTTTTGTCGATGACCTTTCTTCAGTGCCGATCCGGGAACAGGGTTCAGCGATTCGTCATCATTCCCATTTCGCCCCGGCGGGAACGAACGTGAATTTTGTCGGAGTCCTCGGGACGGGTCATATCGCGATTCGCACTTATGAGCGCGGTGTCGAGGATGAGACCCTCGCCTGCGGCACGGGAATGGTCGCTTGTGCGATCATTCATCATGAGCTGACCGGCGAGTCCTCTCCGATTCGGGTCGATGTTGCCGGCGGCGATACGCTGGAAGTGGCATTTGAAAAAGATGCCAATGGCACCTACCAGAACGTCACTTTACTTGGACCTGCGGATTTCACTTTCGACGGCACCCTTAATTTTCTCTAATCAATTTCCCCTTCTGTTCCTATGTTTGCCGGCGCCCACACTGCCCTAGTCACTCCCTTTTTACCCCAGGGAATGATCGATACCGAAGCATTCCGAAAGATCATCGATGAGCAATTTGCTTCCGGCATCACCGGAGTCGTACCCGTCGGCACGACCGGAGAATCCGCGACACTTTCAACTGAGGAACACCGCCGGGTCATCGAAATAGCGGTGAAACAAACCGCAAAGCGCGGTCTGGTCATTGCAGGGACCGGTTCCAACTCGACCCGCGAAGCCGTTGATCTGACCCAGGCGGCTGAGCTTGCCGGAGCGGATGCTGCTCTCCTCGTGACTCCTTACTACAACAAGCCTTCTCAGGAAGGGCTCTTTCAGCACTATCGCGCGGTCGCAGAATCGACTGACCTTCCCCTCATGCTTTACTCGATTCCCGGACGGTGTCACATCCATATTGAGGTTGAGACTGTCGCGAGGCTCGCGAAAAGCTGTTCCAATATTCGCGCAATTAAAGAAGCCGGCGGGGTCACTGAGCGAGTTCGTCAGCTCAAGGCTGGCCTTCCCGATGACTTCGAAATACTTTGTGGTGACGATGCCCTCACTCTCGATTTCATGAAAGCCGGTGCTGTCGGCGTGGTCTCGGTCGCCTCGAATCTCATTCCCGGACCGATTGCGAAGCTTGCAGCGGCGATGCTGAGTGGAGAGCAAGGTGAGGCAGAAGCTATTCATGAGAAGTATTCCGGTCTCTTTGCCGACTTTCTCAAGCTCGACACGAATCCTGTGCCGATCAAAGCAGCGATGGGGCTGGCCGGGAAATGTCTACCCAAACTGCGCCTTCCAATGGTCGAGATGCCTGACGAAAAGGTTGCTGAGTTGAAGGCGACACTTTCCTCTCTCGGACTAATCTGAGCAGAGTTGATCTGCTTCCTTCTCTCCTACCTTTCCCCTTCCTGATATGTTAAATATTCTCGTCACCGGATGCCGCGGCCGCATGGGTCAAGCTGTCACTGCTGTTTCCAGCGAAGACCCTGAGACTCGTGTTTCCGCAGGGATCGATCTCGGCGACTCGCTTGAAGAAGCTCTCGCCAAGAGTGACATTGTGATTGATTTCACCCTGCCCTCCTTCACCGACGAATTGATCGAGGAGGCGGTGGCGGCTGGTAAAGCAATCGTGATGGGCACAACCGGCCACGAGGATTCTCAGCTCGCTCTCATTGCCGAGGCTTCAAAGACGATTCCAATTGTTCATGCGCCGAACTATTCCGTCGGAGTGAATACGCTTTTCTGGCTCACGCGGAAGGCGACGGAAGTTCTCGGCAAAGACTTTGATCTCGAAGTGATCGAGATGCACCACCGCCATAAAAAAGACTCTCCCAGCGGAACGGCACGGCGTTTGGCCGAAATCCTCGCTGATGTGCGCGGGCTCTCGTATGACGATAACTGTAAGCACGGTCGTTTCGGAGATGTCGGCGCACGCACTGCCGATGAGATCGGCATTCACGCCCTCCGTGGCGGCGATGTCGTCGGCGATCACACCGTCGTCTATGCCGGCGAGGGCGAGCGGGTTGAGCTCACCCATAAAGCATCAAGTCGTCTCACTTTTGCGATGGGCGCGGTTCGTGCCGCCAAATGGATTGCGTCGGAGGACCTCAAAAGCGGTCTCTATGACATGCAGGATGTTCTCGGCCTGAAGTAGGTCAGCCCTTCCTTCAATAGCGAAGACGATGCCTTCAGTTCTCCTCAGCATTGGTTCGAATCTCGGTGATCGAGTTCAAAACCTGCGCGATGCCGTTCTTCGTCTCGAAGGTGTTATGGTGAAGGAGAGTCTCGAAATTTCGGGCCTTTACGAGACGGAGCCAGTCGGATGCCCGCCCGGCTCCCCTGCTTTTCTGAATGCGGTAATCGCCTTCGAAACTGACTTGGCCCCGGAGCCCCTTCTCGATGCATTGCAACAGATCGAGGGAGATCTCGGTCGCCCCCTCGAGCGCGAGGTCAATGCCCCGAGGTTGGTCGATCTCGACCTGCTTCGCTATGACGACCTCAAAATAGCGACCGCACGACTGACCCTTCCGCATCCGCGAATGATGGTGCGAGCCTTTGTCCTCTGTCCGCTCGCCGAAATCCGGTCGGAGTTCGCCGGGGCTGCAGAAAGGTCAGATCAGGGTGGAGTCGTGCGCCTTCCGGACCCGCTATTCAATAGCTGATGGCTTTCCCAAGGTTCGGAGGAAATTGATCAGAGCATTCATTTCCGCCTTGGAAATCATGGCCCCGGAATAACCTGGCATGAGCGCGGCCGCCAAGGGATGACGCGCTGTAATTTCATCAGGGGAGAGAAGGATGAGATTTCCCGCGACGTCGGCAATCTTAATCTCGTTTTTGTCTTCGAATATGACGAGACCCTTCAACCGCGTCCCGTTCTTCAGTTCGAACAGCTCCGTTCGATACGGTTTCGCGATCTCTGCGCCGGGATTTCTCACGGCAGCTTCGAAGGCGTTGTCATCTGCATTCTTGATCCACGAGACTAAATCCGGCCCGATCGCCGAACCTTCACCATGCAAGTTATGGCACTGGTGGCAGTTCTGACGCTGAAAAATTTCGAATCCTCCCTCGTATCCATCAAGCGCTACGCCAGTCAAATTGAGCGGAGCCGGGTCCCCCACACCGATCGATTTAAGGGTGAGTCGAGCGAGGAGGGACTGCCCTCTGGCAGGAATGTTCAAATAGCGACGCATGGTGGCTTCGTGCTCTTTCAGGTCAGGCCTGGACTTCCACTTTAAAAGGAGTGCCTCTTTCGAGGAATGAATCAAGGACTCGTCGAGTAGCTCACTCGTCTTCTCAAAAGCGGTTTTAAAATTCAAATCCGACAAGACGAGGGCAAGCGCTCCGGCTCGCAGATTGGGATCATGGCTCGTCTCGCTGACGATAGACCCCAGCCAGCTTCGCGCCGCGTCAGGAACGGTGCCCTGCGCCAGCATGAGCGCGACCGTCGCGGCCCGCAGCGGCATTTGCCAATCCGCCGCCATCGCAAGCTCTTCAAGGTCACTGATCGGGATTTCGTTTTGCAGCATGTGATCCAGAAGCCATGCAGTATCAACGCGGCGATCCGTCAGCGATGCGCGAAGGAAGCTATCAATCAACGGGGTGCTTTTCCACGCTTCACCATTCACAAAATACAAATGACAGAGCGCGGCGAGTCCTTCGCGACGAAACTCGTGCCCCCCCGTTTGCTCTAATCTCAGGACGAGACCTTCAGCGACGGTCGCCTTGGGCAGCCTCGATAAGACCGCGAGAGCGGCGCGGCGCTTCCCGGGGTCCGACTCTTCATCGATCGCGGAAAAACACACGGCGGTCGAATCCCGCTGGATGAGCCACTCCACGGCGGTGCTTGCAAGCTGCTCATGATCAACCGCTGCGAAGCTGAGAACGAGATCATCAAGACCCTTGATCGTTGAGTTCGAGCGGGCAATCGCTGCTAGAATTTCAGTCGTTACGTCAGGATCTTTTACCTTGGTGATCTCGCTGAAAACTCGATGATTCTCCGCCTCTTTCCGATCGCCGAGGAGCCGATACGCTCCGGGCTGATGAGACAATCTCGCGGCATCAGCAAGAAGCTCGAAAGTCTTCCCTCCCTTCATCTGGCTGAGCAAGGCGAGTGATGGAAGATAAGAGAGAGATTTCCGATCCTGTAACAAGCTCTCGGCTTCTGTCCTCCAATCGCGTTTCCGTCGCAGAATTTCAAAAACCCCTTCTTTTCTGGTCTCGGGGAACGGGGAACTGAGAAGCGGGAAGAGTTCAAGATCGCTCAGGGAATCGAGGCTGACTCCGGCGTTTGTGATTGCGGCTGACTCGTGTTTTACAAAATTCAGGAGGAGAGCCCCTGCCCCTTCATTGATGACGGCGAAAAAGCCATCTTCGCGGGGAAAGACAGCCTGAAGCCCCTTCAGTTGCCCGAGTAGCGAAGGCTCACGGTCTTGACCAATGGCATAAACGAAGTCGCCTTTTGACTCCAATTGCAGGTATTCCGGCGGCAGTTTTGGAAATGACGCAAGGGGTCGCCCCGGGAAAACCCCGTATTGTAGAAACCTCGACACGGGTTCTCCTTCCCCGGCTTCGCTCACCACCGCAAAGCTGAGTTGCCCGACTGATCTCAGTCCGACCACCGGCTCAAGTGAAGAAACGAAGAGCTGAAAAGCGGAGGCATCTCTTCGGAACCGCACCACGCCATGACGTGGAAGCGTGACCGGTCGCCCGACCAGATCAGTGCCGATGACTCCCACGCCGGATTCGAGGACGGCGTAAATCCAGCCGTCGATTGCCAGATGCATTTCCATAACGCGGACGCTCCCGTTTTCAGGATTCAAAATGCGTCCGAGCCGGTGCCGCTCGTCCGCCGTCCCGTCACCGCTCGTATCGCGCACCTTTGTCAGTTGTAAATCCTCGAGGACGTAGAGCCATTCGCCATCCCAGGTGATCGAACTTTCTGCTGCGAGATCGGGGAGAAACGGTTTCGTCTCACCGGATTCAAAAAGGCGGAAAACCGTGCGACTTCCTCCCTCGCTGTCCGCGAGAAGAAATGAACTTCGATCAGCACACTCAATCAACTCGACAGGGTTCACTTTCGAATGGAGGAGATGCCGACTCGGATGAATTGTCCATTCCGGATGAATCCTCATCGATCCTGAGACACCCTCATGAGTGCTTGCCCGCAAGCCATCACTAAGCCCTGCCTCATGAACAAATGCTGCGGGAATCTCATTCTGGTCGCGATAGGCGGCGACTTCGCGAATTCCCGGATGTTCTCCCGGTCTCGTCACCGGGAAGCTGATCCGAATCGCTCTCACCGCAGTCGCGGGAAAATGGTAGAGACTTCGCCCGGTTTCCATTGTTTCGAGGCCACCCCGCGCCAAGGTCGACCACTTGAGCAGGTCGAGACTTCCTTCGATCTGATACGCTTTCGGCTGAAACTCATGCCACTCAAGCGCGAGAGCTGAAATCTCAACCGGCTCATCTAAAGTCACTTCCCAAACCGATGGGCCGGGTCCACTTGATCGCCAGAAGGTCACACATTCGCCATCGATGGCATTTCGGGCTAAGCTTCCGTTCGCCACGTCCTCACTCATGGCGCCAGCACTTCCCCCTGCGATGAGCGATCTTCCCGGATTGAGAAAGGATCGCCCGTCCTCTTTGATGGGCAGTTGCGAGAGTGATTCTTCCGCCGTGATCTTGAGGTATTCCGCTTCCTGAGATTTTCCCAGAGCCCAAAGGAAGCCGCGGGAGACAGCATCGAGATACCCCGCCTCACGCAAGCCTGCTTCGTCATTTCCCAGCGAAGTCGCAAAAACCCGGGTCTTTGCCTCGCCGAACTCATGCGCCCAGATCGCCGGTTGTCGTGCCTCGTTTCCCGCAACGCTGGATTCAGCGAGAACTTCGACACGAGATGCTGTTCTTTCGAGTTGGTATTGCTCCTCCCCCGTCGAACTCCAGCCGCTCAGTCCGTCGAGGATCGCATTACCAGACTCGGCGAGCGCAACTTCCACGATGGTTTCCGGCAAATGCGAGACTGCCCTCATGCCGCAGAATTCACCCCAGCGGCCATCATCCGTCGGAAATGAGAAAAGTGCACTGTGAAGAATCAGCGCAGGAAGTCCTTCCCAGTGAGGCTTTAGAATTTGATCAATGTAACCGGGATCGGTGACTCTCGTGAAACAATGATGATGGATCACTATGTCAAAGGACTCTGCCCATAACGGGCTCTTCAACGCAGGAATCTGAAGATCACTCCGGCCTGACTCATCCACATAGACAGTCCAGGCGATTCGGGACTTCGTTCTCTCCTCGATCCCCGCCTTTAAAATTTCAACCTGGCCGGAAAAATCGTGTGAACCGCCCCCCGAGATGATCAAGGCCCGAACCGGTGGCGCGTCCTTTTCTTCCTCCTCCTGAGCAATTGACGGCAGTACAATCCAAGCCAGGCTTGCGACAACCCCGAAAATTGCGAAGAGATTCTGCTGCATCGATTGGCTCCACTGAACCGGTTCGACTCACAGATCGCAAGGAAAGAATGCCGTGCACCAGCTCAACTCTAAGCAGGCACAAGGGCCTCTTCACCGCTCTTCACCTGGAACCCATAGGGAAGTTCGCCCGGCAACTCGCAGATCTCGTTGATCCCCTCGAACAACTCGTCGAACTGATCGATGAAAATGTTTCCGACAAGTAAATCAGTGAGCGCCGGACGCAGGTGCGGATGGCGTTTCACGAGCTTTCCAAAGCTGAAATCCTCGTGATAGAAAGCATAGACCACCTTCCGCATCCGCTCGATCGCGACGCACAGGTCCTTTCCGTAATCCTGAAACTGAGCTGCCGAAGTGTCACCTTTGCTTATGGCCAAATCAATCGCTTCAGCAGCGAGTTCGCCTGACTTTAGGGCGAGAAAAACTCCCGAGGAAAAGACCGGATCGAGGAAGGCAAAGGCGTCGCCGACAAGGAGAACACCATCCTCGGCGCAGAAGTTAGAGCGGTAGCTGTATTCTCCAGTGACCCAATACTCTCCGGTCTGCTTTCCGCTCGCGAGGTGCTCTTCGATCCAGACGTTTTCCTTAATTTCTCTCTCGAAGATCTCAGCCGGGTCGCGACTGTCGCGGTAAAGGTAATCGCGCTCCGCGACAATCCCGACGCTCACTTTGTTGTTCCGCATCGGGATATACCAGAACCACCCCTTGTCAGGGACGTAGGCAACAGTCGTCGAACCGGCGTCGAGACCGGGATCCCGCATCGCTCCTTCAAAATACGTCCAAATCGCAATTTTATTGAGCTTCGGATCGCGATTCCTCCACTTATTCTTGCTCGCGACAAGGCAGTCGCGTCCTGAGGCATCGACGACGAGGGGCGCGTGAAACTCATTTCGTTCCCCATCGCTATTTTCGGAGAGGACACCGATAACTCGACCCGAGGAATCACGAAGAAGATCCATGACCTTCTGCTCCTCAAGGATTTCTGCGCCATTTTCGCGCGCTTTGTCTACCAGCATCTGGTCGAATTCCTGACGCTCAACCTGCCAGGTCACGGCGGAAGCGTGGTCGTCGTGCTGAAAGAAGTAAAAGGGCTTGGAAACGGTACCATCAGTCGTCACGAACTGGACGCTGTGCTTTTGTTGAAATCCGATCTCATCCATTTTAGAAGTCAGTCCCAGCTTATCGAGCGTGTGCCAGCAGAACGGCATCATCGATTCACCCACGTGGTAGCGGGGAAACTTTTCTTTTTCAAGAACGAGGACCTTCCTCCCCTTCTCGCTGAGAAGCGCAGCGGTCGTCGCCCCCGCAGGGCCGGCTCCAATGATAATGAGATCCCAGGATGAATTTTTCATGAAAAATGATTGAGAGTTCAGGACGAAGTTACGCTTCGCACCCAATTCTCGGACTCGTTACTTCGGGGTAGGATTTCGACGATATCAGCGAAAACCATGCCCTCGCCGTCAATGAGCTGATTGCATCTCCCGTAGAGGAGTTCACCGGGCGATTGCCCCAGGGCCGCTGAAGTCAACGAGTCTGCAGGAACGGAAAAGTAGGCCGTCGGGCTGCCCCGATGAACGACGGAATGTTCGCCGAGGATGGCACCGAGCGGCACTTCACCGGCGACAACGAGATCCCTCACCTTTTCCTCGAGGCCCGCCAGCTGAATCGCGATTGCCCCATATTCGACCGCCTGATCGGAGGCCTTCGAATGAAGACTCACTAAGCGCATCACAAACTCATCGGTCGACTCGTGGGCATGCACCTTCAGGTAGAGTTTGGAATGGTGAAACGCCGCCAGCGTTGGCGTCATGTCATTTTCGTGCACGAGAAGGGACCGATAGGGATACGGCACTTCGCTGCCCTGAAGAAAGTGAAAATCCGGCAGGTCCACATCCGCTTTCTCGTAGAAGAAGTGGAGTGGAAGGAGCCGATGAATCGCCTCCGCATAGGCCTGCGAGGCTTCTGAACGATCAGGTGTAACGGGCATCACGATGGTGTTCGAGGAAAAACCCGTGAAGGAGGCGGTCGATCTGCAACAGCCCGTCGCGGGAAACGCGAATCTCATCTTCACCAAAGGAGAAGTAGCCGTCGTCTTCGAGCTTTTTCAATTCGGTCGGGAAACGTGCCATGACATCTTCCCCATATTTTTCCTGAAAATAGCTGGGATGAACTGATCCCAACTTGAGCTGAAGTACGAACTCACGGATGAATCGCTCCTCGTGATTGGTGCTGTAAGCGCGGAAAATCGGAAGCTGGCCTGCGTCCAGTTCTGTCATGTAAGGTCCGACATCTGCCTGGTTCTGGTAGTGCACGCCCCCAAAGTGGCCAAAACTGGCGACTCCGGCAGAGAGGAGGTCAGCGCCCTCCCAAAGACTGTCGCGATAGATGAACTTGGTCGTCTCAGGATTTTTGACCACAGTGTAAGCGCTGTTGACAGTGTATCCGGCTTTCTCAAACTCCTTAAATGCCCAATCAACCCAGGCGCGCTTTGTGGGCCAATCGGCGACCGGTGCGGAAATGCGACCGGACTCCTTCATTTCCTTAAAAATCGTCGTGTTATACGGGATCTCCATTTGGTAAATCGTGACACAGTCGGGCTCCTGTTCGATCGCTGTTTCGACGCACTTTTTCCAGTTTTCCGGCGTCTCATCCATCATTCCCGCGATGAGGTCAATGTTGACCTGATCAAAACCCAGCGTCTTCGCAAAGTTGAGCGCCCGGAAAGCCTCCTTCGAGCGGTGGGCACGCCCGTTGACCTCAAGGATGTGGTCATCAAAGTTTTCAATTCCGAGGCTGAGGCGCGTCACTCCGATCTCCCGAAGTGCTTCCAGCTTTTTCTCAGTCAGCGTCCCCGGCTCACACTCAAAAGCGACTTCTTCGGTCTCGTCCCAGGGGAAGAGATCCTTCATCCGGTTCGTAAGATCTTTGAGCTGATTGATCGAAAGGTAGCTGGGGGTGCCTCCGCCGAAATACACGAACTGAGGTTTTCGTCCCGCGAGGTAGGAGGTTTGGGCGTAGCGTTCGAACTCCTTGATTCCTGCATCAAGATACGCATTGATCTCATTCGCGTTCTTGTCGGTGTAAACGCGAAAATAGCAGAAGTGGCAACGCTTCCGGCAGAAGGGAATGTGAAAATAGACCCCGAGATTTGTGTCCTCCGGTCGTGGAGAATTCAGAACATCATGGACTGCATCTTTATTGTCGGGGCTCCAGAATGAAAATGGAGGGTAATTGGCGACGAAGTAATTCCCGACCTCTGTTTGATCGTCACCCTCCTTGTCGAGAGGGAGTTTTAATTTGTTGATGACTCCGGCGGAGTCACTGGCTGAGGTGCTGGAAGACATGGTTGAGTTCGGGACTGGGAAGAATGACGGCTGAGAAACGTGATCTATTCTCCTGATTTTTTAAAAGCATACACCACCCCGTCGGCCCCGCAAAGGACCAGCATCCCGCGCGATACCGCCGGTGAAGCCTTGATCTGCGCACCGAGTTCGTACTGCCAGAGTTCGGTTCCATCATTTTTGTTCACCGCATAGAGTCGACCGTCCATGCCTCCCTGCCAGATCACGTCACCGCTAATGACGGGACTGCTGTCGAGCCCCCTTCTTGCAAGAAAGGACCAGGTTTCCTCTCCGGTGACACGATCAATCGCGACGAGACGCTTATCAGGCCCGGCCACGAAGAGATGCGTTTCACTGACGGCCGGCGAAGCGGTGTATTCGACCCCCGTGGCGAGGCGCCAGGCTTCTTCACCGGAGACAATATCGATCGCAATGACCTCGCCGCCGTTGTGGGCGACATAGGCTATGCCGTCCCGCACCGCTGAGGTATTGGCGATGTAGGAGCCAATTTCGATCTCTCTCGATTCACCGGTGCCATCGGCAGCGATGAGGTAGAGGAGGCCATCACAGCCGCCGAAAGAAACTGATCGATCATCGCCTGTATGAATCACGGAGGGAGTGGCGACCACGTAATTTCCCGTCTCATGTTTCCAAATCACTTCGCCGGAGGACGCATCAAGGCAGTAGAGAAAGTAATCATGACTGCCTACAAAGACTCCCGTTTTCCCCTGGATGTCCGGTAAAACGTTGATTCCTCCTTCGATCTTCCCCTCCGTCTCAAAGCGCCAGAGTTCCTTCCCTGTCTCCGCCTCAAGGGCATAAACGAAACCGTAGGTGTCGCCGAAGAAGACCTGCCCCTCGTAGGCTGCGCCGGGAGCGCTGATCGGCCCCTCGGCGTCGAAGGTCCACTTTAGATCACCGCTTTCTAAATCGATTGCCAGAAAATCTCCGGACTGACTTCCAACAAAAACCACGCCGTCGCTGATCACCGGTGAGGCCTCGATCGGTGGGCGTCGCTTGCCCTCTTCCACGGGCGGTTCGTAGGACCAGGCCAGTGCCAGAGGCGGCGCGATGACTTCCCGCGCGGCCCCCTGCATTTCAGAATCCCCCCTGAAGAGCGGCCAGTCAAAGACCTCAGCGCTTTCGGCCTCTTTTGGTTCGGGCTGCAAATCTTCTGCACCCTCCTGCTTGCCACAGCTCAGGAGGGAGATCGAAAGCCCTATTGCCAGGACCGGGCCGAAGTGTCGCAAGAACTTCAAAAACTTTAGCTGGTTTACTCTTGCCATATGAGTATGATTATCTTGAGTTTCCGGAATATCAACGCCTCCATCGCGTGAAGACGGAAACAAACCTGCACGACGCTTAAACGTTTGCCCCCCAGATGACGTTTCGAGTAATTTTCCTAGTGACCCTTGTCCTCGCCCCGGCGATGAAGGGAGAAGCGCAGACCAGTGGTCCACCTGAGTGGATGAGTGAGGTGACCCGCCTTCCGCCCGGAGATCATGCGAACCTCCGGCCCGTGAAGCTCGGTTACACTCTCGCCTGGAACAACAAAGTGAATGCCGGTGAGTTTGAGGTTTCGATCGTTCGCAACGAAGGGGGGCAGTCACGCTTCATTGGCGACGCGAAAGGAAAGAGCACCGGATTTGCCCGACTTCTCTGGCCCTACGACTTCCGGGCTCGCTCCATTGTCGATGAGAATTCCCTGCGCCCAATCACCTTTCAGTTGGCTGAGAAAGAGCGAAATGAATCAAGTAACTACGACATCATTTTCGAAGACAAAAGACAGGTCTTCACCACGACGTCGAAGAAGGATGATGAAAAGGCCCGCACTGCGACGACCCGGTTCACCTTTGATTTCGGGCAGGATGTTCTTTCGTCAGCTTTCTATCTTCGCAGTCAGGAGCTGAAGCAGGGAGAGGAAGTCACAATGTTAGTGACGCCATTCAACCGTCCCTACATTGCTAAGCTCGTCGTCACAGGGCGTGAAGAGCGGAAAATTAAGGGGCGGAGTTACAAGACGATCAGACTCGATGCCACGATTGGAAAAGTGAACGAGGACCTGACGTTGAAGCAATACGACAAAGTCAAAACGACAACCCTTTGGGTCTCCAACGACGAGTATCGAATTCCGCTGGAATTACAGTCCCAAATTTCCGTCGGCTTCGTATCAGCAAGGCTGGTCAACCTCGACTGGCTGGAATGATCTCTAAATTTGTCTATTCCCATTCGGACTGAATTCGAGCAATTTCACTCTGGATCCGACTTTGCTCATCCTCAAGTTGGGAAATCTTTGAATTGAACTGCTCCATTGCACGATCTACCGTCGCTTTCGCGGTCTTAATCGACGAGCTGCGGAATTCTGTAGCTTTCTGAGTGCGTTCATTAATTACTTTCTTGCGTTGATCTGAAGTCGCTGAGTAGCGCGTTCGCAAGCTATCGATCTGCTTCTGGCGAGCTGAATTGCGCTCGCTCTTCTCGGCCACAATTACCTTTGCGGCTTCCGTCTTCTCAACATCTGCAATTGCAGACGCGGACAAAACAGTAGCGTCTGTATTTCCGGGAGTCGCTTCAACTTCAGATGACGCTGCCATCTCACTCTCAATTTCATCGGACGATTTTGCTGCGTCGGGCTTTTTGTTCATTGCTTCGGCATAACTGACACCAGACGTGTCGGGCGGATTTGGAAATGCGAATCGAGCCTTCAAATCTTCCGGTAGGACATCTATCCCGATCCTCTTTGGCCCACTTGGAGAAGTCACTGACAACCCGTCAATTTCAGGTGAGACAAAAACAGCACCTTTGATCGAACTCCCATCTTTCAGTAACAAATCGCCGAGCGCTGTCCCTTCAGCAATTGGACTTACAAATCGATAAGCTGAGCGGTAGATATTTCCTAGCCTTTCTTTCGCCTCAATATTCGCTTCCATCTCCGGAAACTCAGCCCTCAAAGCCTCGATCAGTTCTTTTCCTTCTTCGATTTTCGAAAACTTAGAAATATTCTCGGCAATAGCCTCGGTAACCGAGGTTATTTGTGCTTCAATTTCGGATATTTCCTTTTCAATCTCGGTAGCAGAGAATCCAATTGAAAATGTTCCGGCCAGAACTGTTTGGATGAAGATAAAAGGCTTCATAGGAAAGATTAGTTTGAGAAAATTTCTGAAAGGACAGTTTCTTCATGGATTAAGTTCCGTCGCAGACCCAAAGGCAAATTCTGGATGTCAACCGTCGCCGTTCCCTCAGCATGTGAGAAAGTTAGTTCAGAATCTTCAACGACCTCGATTACGACAGTTCTGAATACTTCTCCGCTCTCCAAACGCAGTTCAGTTAATCTAACCCCGCGGAACGACTCTCTAGTCGCAGTCCTCCAGAAGAGCAGGGATTCGTTCAGTTTTGCATCCGTGTCTTCCAGCAACGATCGATAGTCCTCAACCTCTTTGAGCTCGTCGAGCACCGCACTCGATTCAACCAGCTCTTTCTCTTTCTCGTGCAACTGTTTTTCCAAATTGGCTAATTCTTTCGCCAACCCCCTTTTTAGCTTTAGTGCTTCAGGGAAGCTCAATTCCTCTGCATTGCCGATTATTTCTGAATCGCCACCCACTTTCAAGGGAACATTAAGGGACTCGTTCACGGATTCAACCTCCTCGGGCGACTCGCCACATGACGTAATTCCGATGATGAAGAGTAACACGATTCCAACGCGAAGAAAACTCATGAAACGTCTTTCCTCTATCCGCAGTGAAGCTTCAAGCAAAAAAAATGGTAATCACAACCGGATGTCTATAATGGAGTGCCCTTGCAATTCTCCGATACCAGCCTATCATCGGCCCTCGCTCGTCAACGGAGAGAGCTTTCCCGCTTCTCTTCGTCTCAAGCGCCGGTGTGGCGGAATTGGTAGACGCGCGCGATTCAAAATCGCGTTCCCTCGGGAGTGCGGGTTCGATTCCCGCCGCCGGTATTTTCGACAGAATCAGGCACGTTGCCTCTGTCTGATATCGATCAGGTCCTTCATGATGTGACCGAGTTGGCCGTTCCATGCGGATGTTCCAAAGGCATCATGAAGCGTCTTGTAGATCTCATAGAGCTCCTCGTAAACGGCGACGTTTTCCGGAATCGGGTGATACTCGACCTCTCTCATGCGGCAGCATTTCTCCTGCACTTCTGAGATCGTGATACTGCCTCCCGCCGCTGCTCCGAAAATGGCCGATCCGAGGGCACAGGTCTGATCGCTCGCGGCGACCTTGAGCGGGCGTTTAAGAATGTCGGCGTAGATCTGCATCAAAGTCGCATTTTTGACCGCAAGTCCCCCCGTGTTGACGACTTCGTCAATCGAGATGCCGTATTCCTCCATCCGGTTAACGATCGTGAGCGCTCCGAAGGCAGTTGCTTCGATCAGAGCGCGATAAATTTCGTGAGCTTCAGTATGAAGGGTTTGCCCGAGAATCATTCCGCTGAGGCGCACGTCGGTGAGGATGGTGCGGTTTCCATTATTCCAATCCAGGGCCACCAACCCGGTTGCGCCGGGTTTGGATCCGCTGAGGCGCTTTTCCATTTCGATGAATTTGTCATCCTGCCCTGCCCCATAGGAATCCGGAACGAGATGATTCACGAACCAGAGAAAAATGTCCCCCACAGCGGACTGGCCCGCTTCAACTCCGTAGTGCCCCGGGAGGACGGAACCATCGACCACGCCGCAGACACCGGGAACATCTGCAAGCTCCCGGTCCGCTGGAAGTACTGTGATATCGCAGGTGCTCGTTCCGAGAATTTTCACGAGCGTTCCTGCTTTGACTCCGGAGCCGACTGCCCCCATGTGGGCATCAAAGGCCCCCACCGCCACGGTGATCCCTTCGCTCAAGCCTAATTTGCCAGCCCACTCTGAGGTCAGAGTTCCTGCCGATACGTCCGAGGAGAAAGCCTCGTCGTAAAGCCGATCCCGAAGCTCCGCGAGGGCAGGATCCAACGCGCTGAGAAACTCTTTGTCCGGCAGGCCACCCCAGGATTTCGAATACATGGCCTTGTGGCCGGCCGCGCAGACGCTCCGCTTCGCTGAGGACGGCTTCACATTTCCCGTGAGAACCGCAGGGAGCCAGTCACAGTGCTCGATCCATGACGAGGCGGCGGCAAAGACTTCAGGAGCCACATTTTTACAACGGAGAATTTTGCTCCACCACCATTCGCTTGAATAGGTGCCGCCACATTTGGCGAGGTATTCGGGGCGCATCTCTGATGCCAGCGCCGTGATTTGAGCGGCCTCCTCATGAGCGGTATGATCTTTCCAAAGCCAAACATGGGCGTCGAGATTGTCGGCATACGCCGGAGTGAGCGCGAGAGGGATCCCCTCTTCATTCACCGGAATGGGGGTGCTGCCGGTTGTATCCACACCGATCCCGATCACGTCTGCCGGGTTAAAACCGGCTCGGTTCGCCGCCGCCTGCTCCAGTGCGCCGCGAATGATCGTGACCATCCCGTCGAGGTAATCCTGAGGGTTCTGGCGGGCCACATTGGGATCTGCCGGATCGGTCAAAATCCCGAGTTTTCCCGACGGGTAGGGAAAAACAACTGATCCAAGCTCTTCCCCATTGTCGAGATCGACAAGAAGCGAGCGGCAGGAATTTGTCCCGTAATCCAATCCAATAGCATAGCGACTCATGGGCTTGGTATAGGCGAAGGGCGGAACGCTGGCAACTTTGGAATCGGGAGAAAATGCGTCTCATTTTTTCCGTGAGATACTCAGAGAGCTTGCGCCACGATTCACTTTCGACGTTGCTAGCGTTTCACCATGGAGATTTTCATCAAAGACATCCCTGACGAGGGACTGCACGAGACCGGCCAATTTGCAGCTTCGATCTTCGACCTTTCCCCGGACGACTCGATCCGTCCGATGGGGCCTGTCCTTTTCGATGCTCACATGCATGCCTTCGACGAAGTGATCGCTTTTTACGGAAGCCTCAAAGGCCCTTTCCAACTCAAGTGCGGCACCTGTCTTGAATACAACGACTACGAAGCCAATTTTTCGGATTGGAATTGCGATCTCGATTTGGAAGAAAAGCAGCGCTCATTTCTTCTCGAAGAGGTCATTCGCGAGGAGTTTATCCTCAATCTCCCCGAACACCTTCGATGTGACGAGCTGATCGAAGGCCATGTCTGCCCGAAGGCGGCGCTGGTCGATCAAGCCCTCGAGTCAGCAGAATCTGATGAAGAACCCAGAGGCAATCCAGACGCCTGGAAAGCCCTCGATGATTTGTAGGGGAGTGTCCCTAACAGGGTTAGATCGGTGACCATACCCTGTTGAGTTTGAAGCCAGGTCCGACACGCTAAGACTTCCACGCCACGGGCTCCGGATTCCCCCGCCAGGCGACTCTGCCGCGTTCGCCGGGCTTAATTTGCTCACCTTCTTTGAGAAAGCAGAGCCAACTCTCATTTTTATCATCGTCGGGAACGACTCTGACTTCCCAGATGTAACCCATGGAACGAACTGACTCGACCGTGACCATGCAGCCTTCATCGGCGATTTCGCAGGAAATCCACCGGGCATCCTCGGGGCGTTTCCAGGTGATTACTCCGGTCTTCGGATCGCGAACACCGTTGGCGGGACCGAAGCGCTCGGCACAATATTGATCCACCGGATCGCGATATACTTCAGATGGACTGCCGGTCTGGAGGATGCGTCCCTCGTTGAGAATTGCAACCCGTGAGGAGATCGCGAGCGCGTCCTCAGGATCGTGAGTGACCATGAGAGCGGTTTGCCCGAGATCGGATAGAATCGAGCGAATCTCTTCCCGTAATTTTCGCCGAAGGGCCGGATCGAGATGGCTGAAGGGTTCGTCGAGGAGGATCAATCTAGGCTGAGGGGCGAGTGCCCGGGCGAGAGCAAGGCGTTGGCGCTCCCCTCCGGAAAGCTCATGGGGAAAGCGGTTTTCTTTCCCCTTCAGATCCACCAGTTCAAGGCATTCCGCGATACGCGAGGCTTTTTCATCGCGACTTTGTTTTTTGAGGCCATAGGCAACATTTCGCGAGGCATTGAGATGAGGGAAAAGCGCTCCATCCTGAAAGACAAGCCCGAGTCGGCGGCGTTCGGGCGGAATTTCCGCCCGGGGCCGGGAAGCATCGGCGACGACTTCCCCGCCAATGAGAACTTTTCCGGAATCGGGGAACTCAAGCCCTGCCGCGAGCCGGAGGAGTGTTGTCTTCCCGCTGCCGCTTTCGCCGATCAGGGCGATGACCTCCCCTCTCATGACCTCAAGACTGACGTCATTCACCGCCGGAACGGATTGCGCGTCATACTGCCTCGAGACGTGCTCAAAACTGAGGATGGATTCCGGTTCACTCATGCGAATTTGCCGGGGAGAGCCATCGATTCATGATCAACAGGCCGACTGCCCCTGCTGCCACTATCATGAGAGAAGGCACCGCGCAAGCCTGGAGACGCGCCTCCTTCGCAAGACTGAAGGCACTCGTCGCGAGCGTCTCGAAATTGGCGGGGCGCAGAATCAAAGTGAGCGGGAGCTCTTTTAAAATATCGACGAAGAGCAACATCGCGGCAGCGAGAAGAGGCCCTTTCAGGAGTGGCAGATCAATGCGCAGAAAAGTGGCAAAAGGTGCCCGCCCCAGTAGTCGGGAAGCTTCCCCAAGCGAAGGCCCGAGCCGATCCATCCCCGCCCGGCTCAACTGAAGCGGGATCGCGAAAAAACGAACAAGGTAGGCAAAACCGATCAGAAATATCGTCCCGCTGAATAAGGGCATCCAGGAGATCTCCAGCCGGTCGAGGCCGCCGAAAACAACGAGGACGCCAACGGCTATGACGGCACCGGGAGTGGCGTAGCCCAGCCCCGAGAGTCGGAAACAGCTTTTCCGGAGCGGGTTCTCTCGCAGGCGAACTCCGAAGGCGAAGAGCGCAGCGAGAAGGGTCACTACCAGGGCCGTGGTTCCCGCCAAGATGAGACCACGCGAGAGCGACTCTCCGAATGTCAGACTGACGCCGCGATCCGAAGTCAAATTCAGCCACGACCACTGCACGAGTCGGCCCACAGGGTAGAGAAATCCGATCGCGAGAGGAAGAAGGCAGCAGAGAAAAGCCGTCGCTGCTTTTCCCCTGTTCAATCTTTTCCGCACCAGCGGAATTGAGCTGCCTTCGGCCTCGACATAGCGGGCGCGCCCCCGGAGGAGTTGCTCGACGATGAGAAGCATCGCCACAGCGAGCATGACGATCCCGGCGAGGCGCAGAGCTGACACCTTATCCCCCATCCCAAACCAGGTTCGGAAGATCCCCTCCGTCAGGGTCGGCACACCGAAAAAATGAACCGCGCCGTAGTCGTTGATCACTTCCATGATCACCAACGCCGCTCCCGCGACCATGGCGGGGCGTGCCAGCGGGATCGCAACGCGGAAGAAAACCGCGCCGGGGCGATCACCAAGGCAGCGGGCCGATTCGATCAGGGTTCTCCCTTGCTGGGAAAAGGCAGCGCGGCAGGCGAGGTAGATGTAGGGATAGAGAACGGCCCCCATCATGAGAATGAGCAACCCGTAGCGGATCACGATCTCCGCTTTGAGAAAGGCATCAATGCCGACGTTCGTCCGCACCCAGATCAGAAACGGGATCGCCGCCTCAGGTCCCTGATAGAAAACGAAAGCGGCCACATAGCTCGGAAGGGCAAGCGGCAAAATCAGCGCCCAGGAGAAGAGGCGTCGTCCGGGGAAATCGTGAACCGTCACGAGCCAGGCGGGCAGCACCCCCATGAGGAGCGCGACCACAGTGACACCGACCACGAGCACGGCCGTATTGGTCAGATAGCGCGGCAACACCGTCTCGACGAGGTGCCCCCATTCAGGCCCCGCTTTCGTGAGATGGATCAGAACTGCGAGAATCGGCAGGCAGATCACCGTTGTGAAGACACCCACGCTGAGGCCCCAGGAGTCGGGGGATTTCAGCTTTCGCCAAAACCTGATCCCGGAACGAGGAGAGGACCTTGCAGTCGACGTCGTTTCAGCGTATTCCATCCCGTCACAGAGCGAGCGGGATTATTCCCACCCGGCACGATTGAAGAGACGGACGGCTTCTGCGTTCAGTTCCCCAAGCGTGGAAAGCGGGACCGGGTCAGCTTTGAACTTGCCCCAGCGCTCCTGATTTTCCGACCAAGGGGCGGCCGGATTGACAGGATACTCAAAGGTGTTTTCGGGATAGCTGGCTTGCACCTCTTCGGAGAGGAGGAACGCAATCACTTCTTCCGCGAGGGCCGCTTTTTCACTGCCTTTGACGACTCCAATTCCACTGATGTTCACGTGGGTGCCCCGCCCTTCCTGATTCGGAAAGTAAAGGCCGACGGCAGCGGCAGCCTCGCGATCGGCTGGCTCCTCGGAGGTTTCGAGAAGCCCGACGTAGTAGGTGTTAGCGACGGCGAGGTCGGCGAGACCGGCGGCGACGGCGCGAATTTGATCGCGGTCGCTTCCCTGCGGAGGTCGCGCCATGTTCTTTCTCACGGCGGCAGCCCATCCACCGGCCTTTTCCTCGCCGTTTGCCGCAATGATCGTCGTCATGAGTGATTGATTGTAAGAGTTCGACGAGGAACGAATCACAATGCGACCCCGCCACTTCGGATCGGCAAGATCTTCGTAGGTGGAAAGCTCCTCCGGCTTGACGCGATCTTTTGAGTAAATAATGACCCGAGCCCTGTTAGTAACGGCGACCCAGTGGTTTTCGGGATCTTTCAGTGTTGCAGGGACCAAATCGATCACCGCCGGTGACGTGATTGGCTGAAGAAGTCCCGCTTTTTGCGCGCGGTCGAGACCGGCTCCGTCTGCGGTCATGAAGAGGTCTGCAGGAGTGTTTTCGCCCTCCTCCTCAAGCCGGGCAATCAACTCATCAGCCGAGGCTTTGACGACGTTGACTTTGATCCCCTTTTCCTTAAGCAGCTTCTCATGAACGGTCTCGTCAAAAGCGTAGTGCCGCTGCGTATAGAGCGTGACTTCTTTGGTTTCCGCGAAGGCCTGCAATGCGGCACCAAAAATCAGGAGCGTGGAGAGGGTTTTGATCATGATGTTATTGAGAATGAATCTCGATAGCGGAATCTTCAGCGATTGTTACGTTCTGGCAACTGCGAAATGGCGCTATATTTTCTCCATCGATCAAATGAAGCTTGCTTGATCCATTGCGCCTCCGTCAAAAACGGCTAATTTCCAGCCCCTGCCGCCTATGAGTATTCCCCGTTCGCCTTCCAAAGACTTCATCCGTGAGATTATCGACGAAGATCTCGCTTCGGTTAAGCACGACGGTACCGTGACTCGTTTCCCGCCTGAGCCAAATGGATACCTGCACATTGGTCACGCCAAATCAATTTGCCTGAATTTCGGCATCGCGCAGGAATACGGCGGTCGTTGCCATCTGAGATTTGACGACACAAACCCGGCCAAAGAAGAAACCGAGTATGTCGATTCGATCAAAGAAGATATTCAGTGGCTGGGTTTTGATTGGGGCGATCACCTCTATTTTGCCTCGGATTATTTCGATAAACTTTTCGACTGGGCCGTTCACCTCATTGAGAACGACAAAGCCTATGTCGATGATCAAACGGCTGAGGAGATGCGCGCCGGCCGCGGAGATCTTCAACATCCGGGAACGGAAAGCCCATTTCGTGATCGCCCGGTCGAGGAGAACCTCGATCTTTTCAACCGGATGAAAGCCGGAGAATTTCAGGACGGCACAAAAGTTCTCAGAGCCAAAATCGACATGGCTCACCCGAATCTGAACATGCGGGACCCGGTGATCTATCGAATCGTGCACACGGAGCATCACCGGACCGGCGACACCTGGTGCATCTATCCGATGTATGACTTCACCCATGGGCAGAGCGATGCTCTGGAATATGTGACCCACTCGCTTTGCACGCTTGAGTTCGAAAATCACCGCCCTCTTTATGAGTGGTTTCTCGATAATCTTCCGGTTCCCTCGCGTCCGCGCCAGATTGAGTTCTCCCGGCTTAATCTGAACTACACCGTGATGAGCAAGCGGAAACTGCTGCAACTCGTCGAAGAAAATCACGTTTCCGGATGGGATGATCCCCGCATGCCGACGATCTCAGGGATTCGTCGTCGCGGCTACCCCGCCGAAGCGATCCGCAACTTCTGCAAGACCATCGGGATCACGAAGTTCAAAAGCACGAACGATATCTCATTGTTAGAAAGTTCCGTTCGGGAGGTCCTCAACGCCGATGCCTCACGTTTCATGGCGGTGTTGAAACCGCTCAAAGTCGTGATCACGAACTACCCGGAAGATCAGGTTGAGGAATTTGACGCCGTGATTAATCCTGAGAAACCGGAACTCGGCACTCGCAAAGTCCCCTTCTCCCGCGAGCTCTACATCGAACAGGACGACTTCATGGAGGATGCCCCGAAGAAGTTTTTCCGCCTCACCGTGGGCAAGGAAGTCCGCTTTCGCTGCGCCTATTGGATTTGTTGCAACGAGGTCGTCAAAGACGCTTCCGGCAACATCACCGAACTCCGTTGCACCTACGATCCGGAAACTCGCGGGGGAGAGAACCCACCGGACGGGCGCAAGGTGAAGGCGACGATCCACTGGGTCAGTGCCCCTCACGCCCTGAATGCCGAGGTCAGGCTCTATGATCGTCTCTTCGACATCGAGTCCCCTGACAGCGGAGACCGTAATTTCCTTGATCACTTGAATCCCGATTCGCTTGAGATTCTTGCTGACGCAAAACTGGAGCCCAACCTCGTGGATGTCCCCGCCGGGGAAACCGTCCAGTTTGAGCGCCTCGGCTATTTCAGCGTCGATACCGAAAGCACCGCTGAGATGCCGGTCTTTAATCGCACCGTTGGGCTCCGTGATTCCTGGGCGAAGAGCCAGGCGAAAACCTGAATCGGGTTCGAGCCAAAAGTCGCAGAAATTGCGTCTTCATCATGGTTTCGATGAGAGTTGCAAGGGACACTGGATTCAGGTTTCCTTGAGACATGAAAATCCCTCTGCTTCTCGCCACTCTCTCGGTCTCCTTCACCGCTCTCGTCTCAACGGTTCAATCCGAAGAAGCTCTCTTCAACGGGAAAGATCTCTCCGGTTGGAAGGTGCCCGCTGATAACATCTGGTGGCTCGTCGAAGACGGTGTTCTCCAGGTCAGAAGCGGGCCGGAGAAAGAGGGGTCGATTCTCTGGACCGAGAAGGAGTTCGAGAACTTCGTCGTCAATCTCGAATTCAAATTCGTCAGCGGAACGATTGACTCCGGGGTGCACCTCCGAAATTCGGATCAAATTCAAATTGGCATCTCAGGATCTCTGAAGCGGGACATGACCGCCTCCCCCTACATTCCGAAAAAAGGATACCCCGTCAAAGCGGAAGGTGTCGCGGAGTTACTCCAGATGGATGACTGGAATTCAATGAAAATCGAAGTTCAGGGAATGGATTATGTCGTTTCCCTGAATGGGAAAAAAGTCATGAGCTACACGACAGACACGGGATTGGCAAAGGGCCCGATCGGCCTCCAGCTTCATGGCGGCCGCGACATGAGCATTGATTTTCGCAATATCCGCGTGGCGGAACTGGATTAATTCGTGCTCATTGAGTGTAACAATGGAATCCGAAATCTCCCTCTACGATCGCATCGGTGGCGCTGAAACTATTTCAAGCCTCCTTGAAAGTTTTTACGCAAAAGTTCTCGCCGATACCGAACTCGCCCCCTATTTCAAGAACTCGCCGATGGATAAGCTCCTCAAGATGCAAAAGGAGTTTTTCTCCGCTGCAACGGGAGGGCCACTCACCTACAGTGGCAAACCACTGCGTGAAGTGCATCGTCACATGGCGATCAGCAAGCGAGAGTTCGGAAGATTTACCGAGCACCTCATCGAAACTCTGAAAGAGATCGGCGTCCCCGAAGAGGCTTCCTATGAGATCATCAGCCACGTGAATCTCTACGCTGACGAAATCACTAACGACGTCTACTGATCAAAGCAACTCACGCCATGATCGAATCCAGATTTTCGTGCTTCCGATCTGCGGGACCGAGCTTCTCTTTCGCCCCCATGCCGGAGAGCATTGTGTTGTAGAGATCGAGGCCCTCGGTATTCGCATCGATGACCTGCCCGGTTTTGAAGCGACCGTTTGCTCCCGTGATGGCGTGGAAAACGCCGGAAAGCTCGCGTTTGACATCGTTGTGCCGCCCGTCTCCTGACTCGGTCGAAATGGTGATCATGGTGTTTTCGAGGAGGCTCTTTCCGTTCGCCTCGCGGCAATCATCCCCCTCGTGCAGGCGCTGAAGGAAATAAGCGACCTCGCGCATTTTCATATGAGCATGGGCTCGCAGCTGTTCATTCGACTTTTCTTCGTTGAACTTGTGCCACCACTCATGACTGCAGCCTTTTGAACCGGAGGCGTTAAGTTGCGCTGCGTCGTCGAATGAATGAATGAGGCGACCGCCGAAGTGATAATCCCCTTTCAAGCGGATCCGTTCGCCGGCGGCGAGGAAGGTCAGTGATCCAAAGCGGGCGCGATCCATCTGAATGGAGAGCGCATACAAATCAGCCATGATGCGCCACGCCCCCGTCAGCTCTTCGAGGGTGATATCAATCCCCTCACCACCGGGGTCAGCGGCTCCGCCATGTTTCAGCTTTGAAGGCGGGGGTAAATCGGGCGCGTTCGGGTCATCGACTTTGAGAGCGAAGGAGCGCTGCTCATACTCACGGATTCGATCAAGATGATCTTTGAAACGCTCCTTGGAAGCCGCTCCGAGCGGGGAATTCGCTCCGGTGTAGAGATGGTATTGCTCCATGACGGAGTCGAGGACACTGCGTTTCAATCTTTCCTCCCGCTCATCACCGTCTCCGGAAAGCTCAACCCGTCCGAAGACGCGTTCGAAAAGGTCACGGGGACGCTCCTGGATCGTCGCGGCGACGGTTCCGTCGGGATTGTAACTGTGAACGTAGCGGCCCACCCGGCTCCGCCGGAAATAGGTGCCGCTGATTAAGGTGGGGACGATCCCGTCGGGTGTTCCGTTAGGATAGTGAGTGCGCTTCACGAGTTGATCAAGCGACGCACCGCCCGCGCGTGCCTCGCCATCGGGAGGAGTCGCGGTGAAGGCTCCGGAAGCGCCGTCAAAGTGAGCGTTCATGCCGGAGCGGTCGCAGCGGATTTGATTCACTTTCCGGAGAATAAGGAGCTGATCGCGCAGCGGGGCGAGCGGCTCGAGCACGTCGGAAAAGTCATCCGGCTGCACCGGCGCAGGAATTCCGAGGCCGAAAAAGACATTGAAGGCGCGGACCGGAATCTCGGGAACCGCCTTCGCGGCATACAGACTCGACGGCAGCATTTCCTCCATGAGCGGCAGCCCGACGGCAACACCACCGAGGCCACGAAGAAGGGTTCTACGGGAGAGAGGATTGGTTTTCATGAGAATCAGTTGTCGCCCGCCGGGCCGGGATCCGCATAGCGAATGAGGCGGCTCGAAGCGAGAGCGGAGATGACATCACGATAGCGACCGCCATTTCCCGTCGCCTCCTCGTGAATCTGCGCGACGGCTCCGGCGTCATTTGCGTTCAACGGGCGCCCGAGGGCAAATTGAACGATCTTCCACGTCATCGTTTCTTTGACCCGGTCGCTCCCGGCTAGAATATTCATCAATTCTTCGATCGAGGCGAAGCTCACCGGCCTGGCCTCACCGGGAAAGAGGACTTCACCGTCCTCACGAAGCACGTTCCCATGTTCATCCCGGCTCAGGTAACTGCCGAGACCATCGAATTTCTCAAGCCCGTAGGCAAGCGGCTCGAACTTTGAGTGACATCCGCCGCAGTTTTTATTCGCGACCCGCTCCATCGCGATCTCGCGTCTCGTCTGGTTTGCGCTGCTTGCGACCGGGGTTGTATCGACGCAGGGCGGCGGATCTTTAATGACACCACGAAGGAGATCATTCAAAACAAAGAGACCGCGCGAGACCATCGACGCTTCGTCCCCTCCGATCGTGAGAAGGCTCCCGTGGGTGAGGATGCCACCCCGCCCCGCTGTATCGGACAAGCTCACTTTGACGAGTTCGCCATCTCCGACCGCGGTCTCAAGACCATAGTGAGCGGCGAGATCCCGATTGAGAAAGGAAAAGGGGGCATTGAGGAGATCACCGAGCGGTCGTGCCTCGTTCCAGACGACCTCCTCAAAGAATCGCAGGGTCTCCGCTTTCATCTGAGTCGCGAGGGAGGAATCCCAGTCCGGGAAGTGCTCAGGATTCGGCTGGAGAAAAGAAAGCCGGTCCAGATTTAACCACTCGGAGCAGAATTCCAAAGACCGACCCACGGTTCGGTGATCATCCAGCATTCGTTGAACCTGACGCGCAAGTTCGCCTTCGCGATCAAAGCCCCTTTCATCTGCCAACTTCAAGAGCTCGCGATCCGGACTGCTTCCCCAAATCGTGTAGCTCAGGCGGGAGGCGAGTTCGTAATCGCTCACCCGTCGCGCACGGTCACCGCTGACCGGTTTTTCAAGACGGTAGAGGAATCGCGGAGACTGGAGCATCGCCTCGATCACAAATCCCACCGCTTCATCGACGTCTCCACCGGCGCTCGCGACTGCGGTCGAGATTCCGCGATACAGGGCGGTCTCCTCTCGAAGCGGCGGACCTCGCAGAATCGATGGCGTCATTTCTTCGATCAAAGCAATCATCGTCTTGTCGGTGTGATCCCGCTTGTTTGCGAAACGTTTCACGAAGGCTGCGATATCGAGCTTGTCGACGGTGATTCCCGCAAGTTCCGAGAACCCTTCGATGTGCTTGAGATCGACGTTCAGATTGTAGACCGTGTTACTGAATCCATCGGCGCGAACTTCAGGGGGAAGAATGCTTCCCGCCTCTTCCTCGACATCCACTCCGAAGACGTCCCGAACCGTGTTGATGTATTCGCTCACCGTCAATCTCCTCGCTCTTTCAGGATTTTCTTCGACAGCCCGGGAGTAGAGCGCGGGATCAATAAACTCGACAGTCCAGGCCGCGCCGCCTTCGATCCACTCGCGCAATGTTGCTTTGTCAGCGTCTGAGAGCGGCTCCCTTTTGTGAGGCATTTCATCGTGCTCGATCGACTCCCAAAGCAGGCTTGCGGCGGCATCACCGGGCACGAGAATTCCATCGGCGGTGTGACTCGCGAGCGCCTTCGAAAGATCGAGATCTCCCTCCGCCGTGGCCGAGTCATGGCACTCCAGACAATGTTGTGTCAGGATTGTCGTGACCTTCGTCTCGAAGAGGACGGCATTGGGATCACTTGATGAAACGGAGGTCAAGTCGCCTCCTTTTGCGCGGGAGGGCTCACGGGCACTGAAAAGATCTCTCACTTCGGGACCGCTCATGGCGACCGGGGAAACGACCAGATCGCTCAGGTTGCCTTTCCAGGAACGCCCTCCGGAGGCTTCGTCGCCTAGAATCAAAGGAAACCGAAGGTCCCAGTTTTTCAGACTCCCTGAAACGGTCTCTTCCGCTGCGACTTCGCCGTCGAGGTAGAGAGTCGTCCGCCCTCCTTCCGCTCGTGTCAGGACGAGATGAATCCACCGCCCCTCTTTGAGCAAGGCAGGGGATGAAAAGCCCGGAAGTCCGTTCCCACTCGTCTTCGTAGTTCGCAGACGGATTTCAATTTTATCACCCTCCTGGCCTATCGTGAGGTTGCGATTACTCGTGTCTTTCGAGAGGGAAAAAATCCGGGCTGGTCCTTTTTGATTTAGATCTCCGGAACGGAACCGAAACGCCACCGTGAATTCTTCAGCCTTACGGATCACCTCGCTGATGTTGGTCTTTCCCGAAAAAACGACACCCCCGGCTTTCTCAAAGACAAACCCCGCCGCTGACATTTCGACAGCCGACTGATCCTTCGCACTCCAGGCATCCGATGCCAGAGAGAGCAAGGAGTCACCCGGGAAGCCCCACTGGAAAGAGAAGGTGAAAAAGAGGCCGATGATCAGACTGCGCGACATTGGGATGAGGCTGAGCAAGGGACGCTCGTTTGTCACGACGAAAACCGACGCAACACCGCTATTTTGGCCTGATCCGATTGAGAGGATGCTTGGCATCTCCAAAATATTCTGCTTCATTCCCGACATGCTGAAACGCCTCTTCGTCTGTCTTCTTTTTCCGCTTCTCTTCACGCCTCTCTCAGCGCAGGAAGAAGAAGTCCCGAGCCCGGAGGAGATCGCGAAACAAGCGGAATTGCTGAAGCTTCCGAATTTGGTTCTCATCATCGCGGATGACCTCGCCTGGGATGACTCGTCGCCCTACGGGCATGACTCGATCATGACCCCGAATCTCCAGCGCCTCGCTGATGAAGGGATGAGATTTGATAATGGATTTGTCACGATTTCCTCCTGCAGCCCAAGCCGCGCCAGCATCATCACCGGTCGCTACGCGCACCAGACTGATGCCGATGAATTGCATTGGCCGGTTCCAAAGTCGCAGGTTACTTTTGTCGAGAAATTAAAGGAAAAGGGCTACTGGACCGCTGCCGCCGGAAAGTGGCATCTCGGCGACGAAATTCGTGACCGCTTTGATGAAATTCGTGAAGTCGACACCTCGGGGTTTCAGCTTCCCGAAGGCGACACGACCGGTGAATTTAAGGAAACTCTCGAAGGCGAAGCGCAGAGTGGATGCGCCGACTGGATTCCAATGATGCGGGACCGCCCCGCCGGGAAACCTTTCTTCCTCTGGCTCGCCGCGCTCGACCCTCACCGCCCCTACCACGCCGGGATCATTCCCGATCCCTCCCGGGCCGAGGAAATCAGAGTGCCGCCTTATCACCCTGACACGCCCGCCGTCCGGGCCGACTATCAAATTTACTACGACGAGATCACCCGTCTTGATCGCTATGTCGGTCTCGTCATGGATGAACTTGAGGCACAGGGCGTCGCTGACAACACCTTGATCCTTTTCATCAGTGACAATGGCCGCCCTTTTCCCCGTGATAAAACCACGATGTATGACAGCGGAATCCGGACACCCTGGCTCGTGAAGTGGCCCGCCACGGTCGCGCCGGGCAGCGTCTGTACGAAGCTCGTGAGCACGGTCGATATTGCGAAAACCTTCCTGCAACTTGGCGGCATCGGGAATCCCGGACAGACCTTCGAAGGGATCGATTTCTCCCCTCTTCTGACCGCCCCTGAGAAGCCGCTGCGGGACTACATCTACTCCGAAAAGAATTGGCATGATTTCGAGGATCACGTCCGTGCCGTCCGGAATGAACGCTACAAATACATCCGGAACTACTATCCTGATCTTCCCCAGACTCCCTCCGCCGACGGCCTCCGGAGTCCTACCTATATTGAACTGCTTCGACTTCGTGAAAAAGGAGAACTCACTCCCGCGCAGGAGGCCTGTTTCATCGCCCCCCGGCCCGAAGAAGAACTCTACGACACGAAACTCGACCCCTACGAACTAAACAATCTCGTCGAAGACGAACGCTTCGCACCGCTCCTTCGCGCGATGCGGGCCGCCCTCGCCGACTGGGAGAAAAAGACCGGAGACAGCGCACCGGAATTGCGCACCGCCGATGAATTTGATCGCGTCACCGGCCTCCCCACCGATGCCAGAGTGAGACCGCGACTTTCAAAAAATGAAATGGTAGAGAAAGGACTCGTCGCCCCATGATCAAGCAACTCATCCTCGCCGCCGCGCTTTGCGCCTGCCTTCCCCAATTCGCGGAAGCCCAGTTCTCGTGGAAAGACACCCCAGGCAAACACCTCGATCTTACACACGGCTCCCGCTCCATCGCCCGCTACGTCTACGAACCGATTGATGAATCCTCGACCGAACGGCGCGATGAGACTTACAAACCGTTCTGTCATCTCTTTGAATGGTGGAGTCGGGACAGCTTTATCACGAAAGGGCCGGGCGGAAAATACCCTCACCATCGCGGCATCTACTACGGATTCTCAAGGATTAGCTACACCGACGATACCGGAGTCCAGCATGAAAAAGTCGATACCTGGCATTGTCGCAAGGCCGCTCAGGTTCATCGCGAATTCACCGAACAAAACGCGAGCGCGAACGAGGCTTCATTCACCTCACGAATCGACTGGCTCGGTGATGACGGGAAAGCGTTTGCGAGCGAAGATCGGACCATGGCTTTTTCACTGAAGGACGATGATGTCATCGTGGATTTCACCTCCACCCTGACACCGCTCGTTTCCTCGCTTTGGCTCGATGGAGACCCACAACACGCCGGGTTTCAATTCCGCGCGAGCCAGTCTGTTTTTGAAAATACGGCGAAGGCGACCTACTACCTGCGCCCCGAAACCGGGGTGGGAAAACCCGGCGTGACGATGAACTGGTCAGCAAAATCCGACAATGACCAGACCCGCAATCAGCTTTGGAAAGGGATGGCCTTCCGCTTGAGCGAAAAGACCTACACTGTTGCCTATTTGGATTCGCCAGGAAACCCGAAGCCTGCTCGATACAGCGAGCGCGACTACGGGCGTTTCGGCAGCTACTTCGCCACCGAGGTCACCAAAAACGAACCGCTCAGCGTCAATTATCGCCTTGTCATTCGCATGGGCGAAATGACGCCGGAGGAAATCGGTGCGATGAGTGAGGCCTTCGCCGGAAACTGAGCGAATTCCCGATGTCCCTTTTCAAGTCAAAACCTAAAGCGAAACCCGGCGGGGATGACCACCTCTCCGAGCACACGCGATCAGAAGTCACCGAAATTCTGAGGCGCGTTCGCAAGATCGAGCTGCGGACTCGCGGTCTCGTGCGCGAGAGCTTCGGCGGTGAGTATCACAGTAGCTTCAAGGGCGACGGAATCGATTTCGAAGACTTTCGTGAGTACCAACCGGGAGATGAGGTACGCTCCATCGACTGGAACGTGACCGCACGGATGGGTCACCCTTTTGTGAAAAAATTCATCGAGGAGCGCGAAATGACCGTCTTTGTCTGCGTCGATATCAGTGCCTCGGGCAACTACGGCAGCCACGGCCCGAGCAAGCGGGAAATGATGGCCGAGGTCGCGGCGCTGCTCACTTTCAGCGCGCTTCAGAATAAGGACAAAGTCGGGCTGATCCTCTTCACCGATGAGGTTGAGCTTTACCTCCCCCCGAAAAAGGGCACCGGCCATGCCCTGCGCATCATCCGGGAAATTCTCCTGCATGAACCAAGCGGCCACAAAACTTCGCTCGAGGGACCGATTCATCTCCTGAAAAATGCGGTGCGCCGACGCTCCCTCGTTTTCATGCTCTCCGATTTTCTCTTCGAAGAAGATCTCGCCGCCGACCTGCGCATCGTGAATCGCAAACACGACCTCGTCGCAATTCAGATCAGCGACCCTGCCGAACTCGCGATTCCAGCCCTCGGACAGGTCCGCCTCGAAGATCCGGAAACCGGGCAACAGGTCGAGGTCAATACTTCGAACCCGCGCGTCAGAACCGCATATCAGAAAGCGGCACGGGAGTGGCAGGAAGAGATCGACCAACAGTTTAAGCGACTTTCGATCGACAAGCTCTCCCTGCGGACCGATGAAGAATACATCCCTGCGCTACACGGGTTCTTTAAGCGCCGAACCAGCGCCGGGCACGCCTCATGAATCCGGGATTTTTCCAGATGCTCGCGCAAGCGGTCCCGCCTGAGGACGACATTTTCGATATCGTCGTCCTCGCGCCAAAAGACAGCTTCTGGCCGTTTCTCATTTGGAGTTTGATCGGGATTCTCATGTTGGTTCTTGCCGCGTGGGCGCTCTGGCGATTTCTCAAAGTAAATCAAAAGGCGAACATAGCGCGATCTCCGGAACAAAAGGCCGTGGCTCGACTCAGTGCCGCCCAACGCGCCCGTGAAGAGCTCTCCCCGAATGAATACACCCTCGCCCTCTCCGAGGCGCTAAAAGACTATTTTTCCGAAAAATTCCAGGACCCGATCCGCTACGAGACGACCCAGGAATTTCTCGCCCGGATCGCCCGCGAACAAACCCGCTGCCCCGCCGCCGCGCAGCAGCACCTCCAGTCATTTCTCGTTCGGGCCGACGAAGTGAAATTCGGAAACGCCACCGACGCCGAAACAAAAGCGGCCCCTCTTGGAAAAATCGCCGAGCAGGTCGTGCAACTCTGCCTCGTCGTGAATGATCAGGAGGATTCCCCTTCGCATTGATTTCGCCACTTGCAGCCTGCGGGAAATCCGTTTCATTTCCGGGTAGTCTTTCATGAAACTCTTCCCCTTTTGTCTCACCCTCATTGCAGTCGCGATGCTGACCAGTTGCACCAGTTTTGAAAAGGAGTGGAAAACCGCCGTGGCAGGGTATGAAACCGGAGCAATCAAAAGCCCCGAAGGACCCTGGATCGGGAGTTGGACCACGAACACGAACGGACACACCGGCAATCTCAGAGCGGTGGTCAAAGAGTCGAAAAAGAAGCCCGGTGAATACGATTTTCACTACCATGCAACCTGGGCTAGAATTTTCTCCGGAAGCTACCGCGTGACCTACCCCGTCGTGGGCGGCGGAGGCAGCTACCGCGTCGATGGCAAGCAGAGCCTCGGTCCCTTCGGAACCTTCGGCCACAAAGGTCGAATCCAGGGCAACTCTTTTACCGCGACCTACTCCAGCGACAAAGGCGATCTCGGTGATTTTAAGTTGAAGCGGCCGTAGTGGTGTTTACGAATACCGCTACGACAAAGCTTAAAATCGACAGCTAGTCAAAAAAACGCTACAATATTCCCCGTGAAGTTTACCATTACGATTACACGCGATGAAGACGCAGTCTGGATCGCCGAATGCCCTGCGATACCTGGTTGTGTCAGTCAGGGCGAAACAAAAGAAGAGGCTGAGAAAAACATCCTTGAAGCGATTGCGCTATGTCTTGAGGTTCGATCTGAGCAGGGCATGCCATTGACCGTTGAAACGCGGAACGTTGACGTCCCCTTAGCGGTCTAATCACTCACGCTTCGAAATGTCCTCAAAGCTTCCGGTGGTGTCCGGCCAGGAACTGGTCAAAGCCTTCGAATCGATCGGCTGGCAAACGGCCCGCCAGCGAGGTAGTCACATCATCATGATTAAGCTCGGTGAAATAGCGAGCTTATCAGTTCCGAATCATAAGCACATCGCGCGGTAAGCGTCAATAAATTGGCCCCGTGGTGGTCGTGCTCATGCCCGCGTAGATTCGCCGGATGGCAAAGAATCCATCCCATCGAAGAAAGTCTCCTGCGCGTTTCGAGCGCGCCCGTTGCGAAAGCG
>Ga0222662_1000338_pt1 | contig 41631 bp, 33 predicted proteins | sample AntAcemetagen600_FD_179821 | JGI IMG/M metagenome (GOLD analysis project Ga0222662, IMG submission 179821) | Saline water microbial communities from Ace Lake, Antarctica - #600 | ecosystem: Environmental > Aquatic > Non-marine Saline and Alkaline > Saline | place: Antarctica: Ace Lake... | reverse complement strand
GTCGGAGCTGCCTGAGTACGTGGAGCGGTACCTGCGCGGCGAGTTCAAGCTGAGCGACTTCATCACCCACACGATGGGGCTGCAGGACATCAACACCGCGTTCGACCTGATGCACGAAGGCAAGAGCATCCGCTCGGTCATTCACTTCGACCAGTAGAACTGGCGCCACGGGGCCGGGCATGCCTGGCGGGACTCTACCCGAGTCGTTCCGACCAGAACCCGGCGGTAGGGGCCCTCCTGGGGGTCCTCGAGGAGACGCTTCAGGGACCGCCGCTGAGCGACGGATCTGCGTGATCCCGACCTCGCGCGGCGATTTGCTCGCGCGCAATCGGTAGCATCGGTCAATGACGACTCGAATCCTCGTCGCAGACGACAACGTGCAGGTCCTGGGGCTGGTGACCGCCATCCTCGAGTCGGCCGGCTACGACGTCACCGCCTGCGACGGCGGGGTCGGCGCCGTGGACGCTGCTGCCGCCCAGCGATTCGACTTGATCCTGCTCGACGGGATGATGCCGGAGCTCGACGGCTTCGAAGCCTGTGAACTCATCCGCAAGCTGCCTGGGCACAGGCACACCCCGGTCGTGTTCCTTACGGGAATCACCGACGACGGCGCCTTCGAGGACGCGATCGAGGTAGGCGCCGACGAGGTCCTGCCGAAGCCCATCCGCCGCTCAAGTCTGCTGCTGCGGGTGCGCTCCCTGCTCCGGGTCGGCCAGCTGGTCCGGGCACAGGAGAGCTTCCAGGCTGAGCTCTCCAACATCTCGGAGACGCTGGAGTCGTTCGTGGGCTCCCTCGACCGCGTCCGCGCGCACTCCGCCGCCATCGACGCTCATCGCGAGCTCCCCGAGTCCCTCAAGAGCGAAGCCACCGGACTGAAGGCCGCTGAGAGTGAGCTGGTGGAGCTGACTCAGCGTCTTGTGTCGGTCATCGACGGGATGGCCGTCGCCGCCCCTGAGCCGAGCAGCGGGTGAGCTCAGACGGGGACGACCTGGGACTCGGGACCGACGCAATCGCGCTCGCGTGGTCGCAGTCGATGGACAACATCCCGGTGCTCCTCAGCTTGACCACGAGCCGGGAGCGCTTCACCGATGGCGAGGAGCTAGGGCGTGGTGCGATGGGCATCGTCATGCTCGCGCAGGACAACGACCTCGCTCGACCTGTCGCGATCAAGCACCTCGCGCCCCACCTCGTCCACCAGCCGCTGAGCCTGCACGCCTTCATCGAAGAGGCGCGACTCACCGGCTCGCTCGACCATCCGAACATCGTTCCTGTGTACGAACTCGGCCAGGACGAAGACGGGCTCCCTTTCTTCGCCATGCGCCTGCTGCGTGGCCGGCCGCTGGCCGAGATCCTGCGTCTCCTGCGCGCCGGCGACCCTGAGACCTGCAGGGTCTACACCCGCACGCACCTCCTCACGATCTTCCTGCAGCTCTGCGGCGCGGTGGAGTTCGCCCACTCCCGCGGAGTCATCCACCGTGACCTGAAGCCCGACAACCTCGTGGTCGGCGAGTACGGCGATGTGCAGCTTCTCGATTGGGGCGTCGCGCTGCGCGTGCGCGACATCGATGGCGAGCCACCGGAAGAACTCAAGGTCCCCGTCGGCACTCCCGGCTTCATCGCCCCCGAGCTCCTGGCCCACGATCAAGTGATCGTGCCCCGGCGCCTCGATGTCTTTGCGCTGGGCGCGCTGCTCTACGAGCTGCTGACTCTGACGAGAGCCGTGGTCGGTCGGAGTCCGAACGAACTCATGGCGGGCACCGCCAGAGGCGACTTTGAGCCACCATCACGCCGGGCGAGCTCCCGCAGCATCCCCGAGGCCCTCGACACCATCTGCCTCAATGCTCTGCATCTGGACCCGCAGATGCGCACGCCCACGGTGGCGACGTTGGCGCGGGAGATCGAAGACTTCCTGGAAGGAATCGCCGAGGCCCGCCGGCTGGGGGAGGGAGCCAATGACTCTGCGCAGCAAGCGGTGGGGATCCTGGCCCAGCATGAGGAGCTGGGCAGCGAGCTTGCCGAGGCCCGCGAGCACGCGGAGGCCCTGCGCGCCGAAGCCGATCCCTGGGATCCCATCGAGGATAAGCGCGTGCTGTGGCAGGCAGAGGACCGGGCACGCGAGCTCTCGGAGCGGCGCGGGGAGCTCCTCGAACAGGCGGAGCACCTCTACCGTCGAGCGCTGGAGCAGCAGCATCACCACCCCGCCGCGATGGAGGGCCTGCTTGGGCTGTGGATGCGTCGGCTTCGGGCCGAAGAGAGCACCGGCGACACCCTGGCCGCCCGGCGAACCCGAGCGCGGATCCGTGCTCTGGACCCCGACGGCGCCGATGAACGGCTGCGGGGAGCGGGTCGCATCGGGGTGACCTCACGCCCTTCCGGAGCGCGGGTCTGGCTGCATCGCTTCGAGACGCGGGATCGGCTCCTCGTCGTCTCCGAGGGGATCGACCTGGGGTGCACGCCCCTGGCCGACGTCTCGGTCCCGTTCGGCCCTCACCTGCTGATGCTGGAGGCTACGAACCACGCTGCTGCGCGGGTCCCGGTGGTGCTCGCGCGTGACGGTGCCGTCGACCTGCAGGTGACGTTGCGGGCGTTTGGCGAGCTCCCACGGGAAATGGTCTACGTCCCGGGCGGGCCCTTTCGCACGGGGGACCGGCGAGAGATCGCGCCGCACGAGGCTCTCCCGACGGTCTTCGTCTCGGACTTTGCCATCGCCGCGCTGCCCGTCACCTTCCGGGACTATGGGCGGTTCCTGGATACCCTCGCCGACATCGACCCCGTGGCGGCAGACGCCCGCACTCCGAGGACCCGCCACGGTGAGCGACTGATGCTCCGCGGGAAGGCCGGCAAGCATCAGACTGCGGCAGGACCACTGGTCCCCGAAGGACGCGATCCCTACTCGAACCGGATCGCCGGTCGACTGCCGGTGGTCGGAGTCACCTGGGACGACGCCGTCGCATACTGCGCTTGGAGGTCCGAGCAGGCGGGGCTCGTGGTGACGCTGCCCATGTCCGAGCAGTGGGAGAAGGCCGCCCGCGGGGTCGACGGCCGACGCTATCCGTGGGGCGAGACCTGGGACGCGGGCTTCTGCAACTGCGCCGGCAGCCGCCCCACACCGCCTCGACTCGAGCAGGTGGGCGCCTACGGGATGGACGCATCGGTGTACGGGATGCGCGATGCGCGGGGCGGTGTGCGGGAGTGGTGTCTCGATGGCTCCGGGGTAGGCCGGCGCGTCTGCCGCGGCGGGGACTGGACGGAGGGCACGCCTCAGGGGCTGAGCGAGACCTACTCCGCCGCTGAGGGAGCGCGCAGCCTGCGGCTGGGCTTCCGCATCGCGACGCGCTTCCTCAAGCCTCGTCCCCGGACAGGTTCGTAAAGCGCCGGAGGGCTTCCGGTTCCGGGAGGTCGTCTGGAGCGAGAGTCGGCGTCTCCTCGGGCGGAGAATCGGGCAGCGGCTCCAAGTCGTCCGCGTCGAGCACTGGAATCCCGTCGGGCGGCAGACTCACGGTGGCGGCGCTCTCGGGATCAGGGGACGGACTCTGGGCCTCCCGGGCCCGGTGGGTAGTGAACTCGTCGATCGCCTCGATCACGTCGTCGGGCAGCTCGTCGGTGTTCGTGAGACCGACATCGATCTGCAGGTCGAACTCGGACGTGGCCGCGACGTTCTCGAAGAGCGAGCGCACGAGCGCTGCCTCCTTCGCCGCCCGGGCCTCCCGCGCCGCCTCGACATCGGAGACCTCGATCGCCCTCAGCGCTTTGGTGGTGGGAGGCTGTGGCGCCGCGGAGCCCGGGTTCGTGAGCTGGGTCACCTTGGGCATGCGGCGCGTGGGCACGTTGACCGGCGGCGCAGCACCGGGGCCGCCCTTGAGGATCCCCCGACAGATACGCGACAGAGTCGTCCGGCCCGCCTCCGGGTCCCAAGTGGATAGCTCCACCAGCTTCGCCCGGACGGCCGCCGCGTCTGGCGGGCGCTTGTCCATGTCGTGGTCGAGCAGGCTGCCCATCAAGGCTTCCAGGCGCTTCCGATCAGCCCTCCGCGACGGCAGGTGCCCGCCCCGCGCGAGGGCAGCGCTGAACCCCTTGCGGCGATCGGCCCACTTCGTTCGGAGGAGCGCCCGGAAGATGTCGGCTCCCTCCTCCCGGGTGGTGGGCGGCTTGACCCACCACTCGCCCGTCAGCAGCCGAAAGATGATCGTGGACAGCACCCAGAGGTCGCTTCGGCCGTCCTGCACCTCGCCCTGGACCTGCTCGGGACTCATCCACGGCGGCGAGCCCTTCGTGCGACCGACCATGGTCTGAACCAGCCGCTCCTTCGCGAGCGCGATGCCGAAGTCGAGGATCCGCAGGTTTCCCTTCTCGTCGATCATCAGGTTCGCGGGCTTGAGGTCGCGGTGCACCAGCCCGAGCGGCTTGCCCTCAATCGTCGTCGCCTTGTGCGCGTGATCGAGGCCCGCCAACACGTCGTCCCAGAGCATCCACAGCGCCGACGGGGCCAGCGGGCGGCTGAGGTGGCCGAGCAATCGCAGGAGCTGGTCGCAGGTGACCCCGCGCACCAACTCCAGGACGAGCAGGTGACGCGTATTGCCCTCGTGCTCGACGGCCTCGAAGCCACGCAGGCTCACGATGTTTGGATGACGGAGCTGGCTGAGGATCCGCGCTTCGTCCGCCAGGGCGGGGAGCGCGTCCGGGTCGCTCTCCGCCACGCCGGGATTCATCACTTTCACGGCGACGTGCTCGACGAACCCCATGGGGCCCTCGAGACGCGCGCTATGTACGGAACCGAAGGCACCTTGCCCCAGCAGTTCCAGAAGTTCGTATCGCCCTAGGTGCATCGGTGAGAAGTCTACCGGCTGCGCTGGTACTCAGGATTCAGGGTGCCGATCCATCCGTCGACGAACCCACGCACCAGGGCGCTGACCGAACGCCAAACGCCCGGCCCCGGTCGCGCGCGTCCGTTCGCACGCATACCCTCCCGCTCCGGCCGGGTCCCAGCCCTGCGCCGCGGAGGACTCCATGACCGACCCCTTTGCCAGCCATGTCCTCGACCCCATCCGCGAGCACAGCGGCCACGACCTCAAACCGCTTCGGCGCGACGGGCTGACCTGGGGCTACCAGCAAGACGAAGAGCACCGCACGGTCCAGCTGTCCATCGAGGCAGCCGAGCTGGTCGGCAACGTGCGCAACGACGGTCCATCCGCTCCGGTCCTCGCTGTCTGCCTGGCCGCCGCGCTGGGGGAGACCGCCGGCGCCCCCACCCGCACCGAGATCACGGTCGTCGGTCGGGGGCCCGCGCTGCCCGACTTTGGCTACAAGACCAGCAAGGCTCTCCTGCAGTTTCGCCGCTCGGCCTTCCTGTTGCACGCCCTGAGCGAGCTGCTCGGCGACCGCTTCGTGGTTGAGATGCACGACGACGACCGCTGGCAGTGGCCCGAGTGGACGTGGTTCTCCATCGAGGGCTACCGGAAGAACAAGGGCCCCGCCGACAAGGGGCGTGGCCGTCTGGCGTGGGAGTTCGAGCTCAACCCCGCCATGTTTGAGGCGTTCTGCTCAGCGGTCGAGCCCATCCGCCGCTTCCAGCCCCTGATGCCCACTGTCGTGCACTCGGGGGACATCACCCGGGACTCGCACTGGACCGTGGGCGGCAAGACCGGCGTCCCGCTGTGGGCGGCCAGCGCGGACCACCGTCGCCTGCACCTCTTCGAGTTGGACAGCGGCAGCCGCGGCAGCGTCGGTTGTCTCGCCGAAGCCCTGTGCAACGGCCTCATGCTGGACTACGTGTTCCAGCAGCAAGGCCACTACGATCCCAAGGGCGTCGGCTTGAAGGCCGTGCGTCGCGCCCGTCGCATGTCCTACTGGCTCACCGCGCAGGCGTACCACCCCCTGGTCTTTGACCTCGAGGATGGCGACTCGCCCGTCCTGACGTTGCTCAACCGCGCCCTCGTCGGTCGCAGCTTCCAGCTCGGTGTGCTGCCCTGGCAGGGACAAGTCACCGCTCCGACCTTCGCGTTCGAGCAGCAGTGGGGCGGCGGTCTCAAGAAGTAGGCAGCGGCCAACGCCGCGGTCCTGACCATCCCCGGTGGTGGTGGATGGTCAGGACCGTTTGGCGGCGTCGATCAGAAGCCGGCGTTGTCCAGCAGGTCGGCGCGCAGCTCGACGAGCTCGGGGTAGTCCCCGAAGAACTCGACCTTGTCACGGGCAAGGCAGTTGTCGCAGACGGTGTCGAGCTCGCCGTCATCATCGGCGTCGCCCGCGTAGGCCGTACCTTCGAAGGCGTACATCGCCCACGACTCGGCCATGTCCTCCTGGCCGTTCTCGACGGAGGCCGCGTACTCGGTGACGAAGTCCTCGGGGTCGTACGCGGCGCCCGGGGGGAACTCCGCGTTGAAGTCGATGGCGTACTGGGTCTGCTCATCGCTGGCCGGCAGGATGAAGATCAGGTGGCCCGTCTCGTGAACGATGGTGCGCTCGAGCTCGGTGGAGGAGCCGGTGACGTCGAGGGCAAGGAACCGGTCCCCGGTGGCCTCGTCGTCGGCGCCGTAGAGGTCCTGGAGCGCTCCGTCCGTTCCTCCGCTGGCTTCCTGGTCGATGGCGACGAACGCCACGATGTCTCGGTATTCGGCGGGGATGAGGTTGGTGTAGCGCGCGAAGGTGTTGAACGCGTCGTCATCGGGGTCACAGCGCAGCTCGCCATCGTCGTCGAGCAGGTAGCTACCGAGGACCTCAAGCGTGTCGTCGCCGATCTGCTGCGCGGTGAGGCTGCAGTCCGAGTCTTGGCCCGGGCCCTGGCAGCCGACGGTGGAGACGAGGCTCGCGAGGATCGTGAAGGAGAGAGCGAAGGTCTTGGTCATCAGGTGTCCTGGTTGTTTGGAGCGGAGAACTCTATGGGGCGCGAGGCCCTGTCGAGATGGAGATCCGGGGTCCGGACTCTCAAGCCGGAGGGTCTAGCACGCCCACACCTCGCTGGCGCGGGCACGGGCGCGCAGTGGCGGGGCCACGCGGAGCGCACCAGGTCAGGCGCGGTACCATCGCGCCCGATGGTCCACCGACTCGTTTCGCTCCGGCGCAGCCACCGCACATGAACGGTTTGGCGCTGTCGAGGTGGCTGATCCCTACGCTGCTGTGCGCGATCCTCGCGACCGCATGGCTCAGCCAGATCGACTTCGTCCCCGCTGGCCCTACCGCCGCGGAGCCGGGCTTCGGGTCAGGCTCGGACTGGGACCTGCAGTGGTCCACGATGCAGGCGGGACGCTCCGCGGTCTCCGAGGGGCGCCTGCCGCACTGGGACCCATTCCCGGACTTCGGCGCCCCGGTGCTGGCTCACCCTGAGTCGTTTGTGGCGCACCCGGCGTGGCTGCTCGGCTCCACCGGAGACGCCTCCGCCGGGGTGCGCTACCTGCACGCGAGCGCTGCGCTGGCCCTCTTCCTCGGGTTCGCTTGGCTGGCGGCGGAGCTCTCCATCCCCTGGTTCGTCGGGATCGTCGCCGCTGCTGCCGTGGTTGCATCCTTTGAGTGGGAGCAGCGTGTGTACTCCGGCCACTTGATGTTCCTCGGGACCGCCTGGTGGCCCGCCGCGCTGGCTGGAGTGGCGCGGTCACTGCGCAGGGGGGCGTCGGTGGTGTGGGCGGGCGTCGGTGGAGCCGCCATTGGCCTCGGCTCGCTCGGCGGCGGCCACTATCCAACGCTCTTTGCGGGAGTCCTGATCGCCCTGGTCGCATGGGCAAGCATCGCGAAACTCCGGTGGCAGGCGGTTCTGATTGGGCTGTCCGCGCTGGGATTGGTCGGCGACGGACCGCCGGTGCTCCGTGGGTTGGTCCCCCTGGCCGCGGCGGCGGCCCTGGTCATCGCGGTCGTGCAGGCACAGGAGCGGCGCCGCCCGGTGGCCGTGCTCGCGGCGGCGGGAGCGGGCTTGTTCGCGGTTGCTGGATTTCGGCTCGTGCCGGGGTTCCTTGTGGCCTTGCAGGCAGGCCGGGTCGATGCAGGGGCGATCGGTCGAGTCTACGAGTCGGTGCCGCTGCGCTCCGTCCTCGGCTTCGCGGGCGGGCTGGAGGGCGTCCTCCACCTGGCCTGGCCGCTCCTCGGAGCGGCGCTGATCGCCGGACTCGTCGGGCTCGGAGCTCGGCGGCCTGAGTCGCGCCTGCTGGTTGTGCCGGTGGCGGTTCTCACGCTGGTTGCATGGGGTAGCGGAGGCGCGGGCACGCTCTGGCCGCTGCTGCACGTCGCCCCTGGCCTGACCGGCATCAACTACCCCCTGAGGCTCCAGTGGGTGTTCCTGTACTTCGCGCCGTTCGCGCTGGGCTGGCTGGTGTGGGCGGAGTCTCGAGCCCTCCCCGCCTATCGTCAGCCAGTCGCGGGCGGGGTAGCGCTCCTGGTGGCGGCCGCGCTGGTCGGTGGAGCGCAGCTGGAGGACCGCGCGCCGCCGGTGCGTGATCGGTCCGTGGCGGCGTCGCGCGTCACCGGCGTCCTGCCGCAGACCGAGCCCCCTCGACATCTCGGCCTCGCCGCACGGGACGGGCTCATCCGCGCCGGGCAGGCCACGGCGTTGGGGTTTGGAGCGCCGGACGGGGAGTTTGACCTCGCGCCGGTCCACATCGATGGTGGACGTGTCTCGATCGAGGGTCGGCCGGGTGACGTCGTGACAGTCCCCCAGCGGCACCTCGCCGGCTGGACCTGCGAGGGCGGATCACTCGCTGAGCCGGACGCTGGTCAGTTCCTGGTGGTGACACTGCAGGAGCCTTCCGCGCGGTGCGAGTTCAAGAGCCCTGGGCTCCGACTCGGGATTGTCCTGCAGCTGCTCGGGGCCCTGGCCCTGGTTGGCTACGCGTCGAGGCGGAGCCGCGGTGGAGCGAGCCTCGCTCGGAGGACAGTCGCTGGAGATGTGCAGATGGTGGACCTCACAACTCCGGCAGGTTGATGACTTCCTGGGGGATGGTGCTCAGCGACTGGGAGTTGCCCTCGGCGTCGACGCAGGTTTGGATCTGCACCTCCGTCGTCCAGACGGTCTCGCAGGGGGACTGCGTCGGAGTGTTGTTGCCCAGCACCTGGTAGGGCCAGACAAGGGGCGTCGCCCCGAGCGGGTGCGGCGTCCAGACCATCCCGAGCGCCCAGGATTCGCTCCGAACCCTCGCCACGAACCCCGAGTCCTGGTCGTACTCGAAGCTGAGGTACTCGTCGCAGGCGCCGTCGCCGTCACACCTCTGGAGCTGGGTGACTCGTCCTGCGTCGTCGAGGATGCTCGCCCACCACACGGTCTCCTGCGGCTCGCCATCCAGGGCCACGAAGTCCGTGCGCACCGGAAGACCCTGGTCGTTGAAGGACGTCTCGCTGCTTCGCTCGACGGACCCGTCGGGCAACAGCCACTCCGTGAACTCGGAGACTGTCGTGGGGGTGAAGGCGCTCCGCGCTGGCCGACCCTGGGGTGGATACACCCGCGCCTCGCTTCGGTACTCGAGCACTCCGGTCAACTCGTCGTAGGTCTCCGAGTGCTCCCGCAGCAAGACGCCGTCCTCTCCCCAGACGAGCCGCTCGCGGGTCCTGAGCCTGTCGTTCTCACTGCCGGGCACCCCGGAGAACGCCCTTACTTCCAGCAGGAGCCGGGTGCGGGTCTCCCAGTCGTACTCGCGGTAGTCCTCTGAGCCGTTGGCCGTGCGGCGGACCACGGAGTCGGGCAGGCCAGATGCCCCCACTTCGTAGATGAACTCGCGCTCCATCTCCCCATCGACCGTGACGCGCATCCACTGCGGAGTCACATCCGTCGGGAGCGCGTATTCCCTCTCGTACACTCGCTCCAACACGAGCGCACCCGCTTCGTCGTAGACCTGCTCTGCTCCACCAACGCCGCGGACCTCCTGCCCTTGTGCGGGCGTCGGCTCAGCCCCACCACTCAAGCCGGGGAACGTGCCGCTGTCGGGTTCGCAGCCCGCGAACAACAGGGTGAGCAAGAGCAACTGTCGGGATCGTCCCATGACCCACCCTACATCCGCCGTGCGCTATCGGGCCGTGGCTCCCACGGCATGGATGTTCTCGCAGTTGTCGGTCCACTCCAGGTCGTGGTCAAACGACACGGTCACGTCGGCGCCCTCCACGGTCACCGGGGTGTCCCAGCCATGGTCGTCCGGCGGGGGAGTGCACGCGCCGTTCTCATCGCGGTCGAAGTACCAGAACACGTCCCAGGTCCCGTCGGGGACACCCTGCAGCGTGATGAGCATCTCGTCCGCCGCGTGAGTCCCGGTGGCGTACGAGAGGACCGAGCTCGCGGCGCCGTCGTAGACCACGGCCTCGTACAGCATGCCGTCGTGGGCGATGTACCCAACGCCGGTGAGGGTGACGGCGTAGGTGGCGACGGCGTCGTCATCGTCGTCGTCATCATCGCTGGCTGCGCTGGGGCAGCCAGCGACGAGGAGGGCGAGGCCGAACAGAAGTGCGAAGCGGCATCGGTCAGTGGTCATCGTCAGTCCTCTCATGGCGCGTTGATCACCACTCCGGCCCACTCCTTGCGGGGCACGCCGATGATGACCTCTTTCACCTGATTTCCGTTGTAGGGGAGCGGAACGTACAGGTTGGACTCCGACCATCCGCCGATGCCGTTCCCAAACACCGCGCCGTGGCCGTAGCCCCCGGGCACCGAGGTCCAGTCCATGAAGATGGTGGAGAGACCGGTGCTGGGGTTGACGCGGAACAGCCGGCTGTCCCAGTAGTCGGGGATGTACAGGTAGCCGCAGGCGTCCACGCCCACGCCGTCGTGCCAGCCGCCGCCCACACCCGTGGCGAAGGCCGACGCGGCGCCCACCACGTTCCCGCTGGGGTCGATGCTGGCGGAGTAGACGGTCCCGGACCCGACGGTGCCCACGTACAGGGTGTCGCCTGCGGGGCTGAAGCCCAGCGAGTGGGGCGAGTCGCTGCCGGTGCCGAACAGGTAGGTGGACACCCCGGTGTCCTGGTCGATGCGGTAGACGCCGGCGTCACCGGCCCCCCAGAGCAGCCCGTCGGGCCCCATGGCGAGCCCGTACAGATTGAGGCCGGCGCCGATGACCGAGATCCCGCCGGCAGGGGTCGCCCGCATCACGCCTGAGAACGTGGCGTAGGCCAGGTCGCCGTTGGGCAGGTAGAGCATCTGTTGCGCGGGCCCAGTCCCCGGCAAGAAGACGGACCAGCTGCCGGAGTAGTCCGACTTGATGAGCGACGAGCCGTCGCTACCAACCACCTCCCCCACATCGTCGAACGCCAGGCCGTGATAGCCCCGGGCCCCGGGGATGATGGTCTCGCTCGCTGCGGTGGGCGGCGCCAGCAGGCAGTCGAACACCGGCACGCTGGTGGAGTCGTCGTCGTCGCCTGAGCCGTCGCCTTCACTGACGGCGGAGAAGACGAGCTCCTGGGGAGAGGGGTTGGCCCCGTCGTGTGCCGCGTTGACGGACAGGCTGTAGGTGCCCGCGCTGGCGGGCGCGTTGAACGTCAGCGGTCGGCTCTCGGTGGAGAACGGGGCCACATTCACGGTGGAGCCGGGGATCTGCCAGGCCCCAGAGAGGTCGGACAACGCCAACTGCACCACGAGCGAGCTGCCGCCGGCGTTCTCGAAGTACATGCTCGTCGTCGCGCTCGCGCCGCTCTCCAAGGTCCCGAGGTCGGAGAGATCCGCGGTGACGATGAGGATCCCAGCGGACACGGAGTCGTCGTCGTCGCCACCGATGTCATCGTCGTCGGCTGAGTCGTCGTCGTCGTTGGAGTCGTCGTCGTCTGCGGGCCTCTGACAGCCCGACGCCAGCAGGGCCGAGAGAGCCAGCAGGACCAGCAGGTGGCGGCCAGGAAACAGTTCGCGCATGCAGGCTCCTCGGGGCGCGGCTCAGAACGGGTTGCACATCCGGCGTTGGCCCGCGGAGATGGTACCTCCCTGCATGTCGTCGCTCTCCACAGAACTGGCCTACGGTGCCGCGGTGAACCGCTATCTCCTTGGAGCTTCATGAGCCTGGTCCGATTGAATGACGTCTCGGTGGTCTTCGATGACACCCCGGTGCTGCGGGAAGCCTTCCTTCGACTGGAGCCCGGCGACCGCGTCGGCCTCATCGGCAAGAACGGCTCCGGCAAGTCGACCCTGCTCAAGCTGGTCCTCGACCAACTGGCGCCGACCACGGGCTCGGTCACCGTCCAAGACGACGTGAAGATCGGGTACTTCTCCCAGTTCTCGTCGCTCGATGGGTCGGTCACCGTCCTCGACGTGCTCGCCGATGTGTTCGCGGACGTGCGCGCGGTGCAAGCCGAGCTCGCCACCATCGACACCGCGATGGCCGATGTCGCGACGGACGAGGACGAGCTGGGCCGACTGGTGGAGCGGCAGGCCGAGCTGTTCGAGGCGATGGAGCGGCTCGACGGCTGGGACGTCGACCGGCAGATCGACACGGCGCTGACCAAGCTCGGGTTCAACGAGGCGCACCGAAACTGTCCCATCGACGCGCTGTCCGGCGGTTGGCGAAACCGCGCGTCACTCGCGAAGATCCTGCTGGAGAAGCCCGACGTCCTGCTGTTCGACGAGCCCACCAACTACCTCGACTTCGCTGGCGTGGAGTGGGTGGAGAGCTGGTTCAGCAACTTTGTCGGCGCGGCCATCGTGGTCTCCCACGACCGGGCGTTCCTCGATGGCGTCGTCAACCGCATCGTCGAGGTGGACAACCATCACCTGCACGAATACTCGGGCAACTTCGCGACCTACGTCGTCGAGAAGCAGCTCCGCTTCAAGACCCTGCAGAAGCAGTTCGTGCACGAGGCTGAGCTGCTCGCGTATGAGGCCGAGGGCATCGCCAGCCGTCGGGAGGCCGCCCGAAACAAGAGCAGGGACCTGGGCAAGCGGCTCGCCCGCATCCGCAAGAGCACGGGGCCGAGGCCCGTCGATCAGATCCTCACCGAGATCTACAAAGGGCTGCGCACCAAGGACTGCCTGTGCGAGGTCCGCGGTCTCACCAAGGCCTACGGCGACCACCTGCTGTTCTCAGACCTCAGCTTCGACCTGCGACGCAAGCAGCGCCTGGCGATCATCGGTCCCAACGGCAGCGGGAAGTCCACCCTGCTGCGGGTGCTGACCGGCCAGACCGACGCCGACGCGGGCACCGTGGAGTGGACCCGGGGCCAGACCTTCGTCTCGTACAACCAGATGCTCGACGAGCTCGACCCCAAAGACACCGTCACCCACGCGGTCAACGCCCTGCCCAGCAGCCTCGCGCTGACCGCGACGCGCAAGGCGGTCACCCGGTTCCTGACCATGTTCCAGTTCTCCGAAGCCGACAAGAAGGCCCGGATTGGGACCCTGTCCGGCGGCGAGAGGGCGCGCGTCGCCATGGCGCAGTGCCTGCTGTCCGGGGCGTCGGTCCTGGTGCTGGACGAGCCCACCAACCACCTCGACATGACCAGCGCTCAGGTCATGGAGCGCGCCCTCGCGCACTTCCCCGGCGCGGTCATCGTGGTGAGTCACGACCGGTTCTTCATCGACAAGGTCGCGACCCGCCGCATCGTGTTTGGGGCGGAGGGGAGCGCGCCCGGAGCGCTGAGGATCGACTAGCGCTGTGCTCAGGAGCGCTCGCGCAGGGTCGTCACCTTGTTGCGGCGCTCGAGCAACAGCTTCCAGCCGCTCAGCCGGGGCAGGAAGCGGCGCGGCGGCGGCTCCTTGCGCAGCCCTCCCACCTGGTGCAGCGTCGCCTGCTTTCGCCGAGCGTCGTAGGAGATGGTGTAGGTGGCGTCGCCGATGCTGAGCCGGAAGGGGAACTCCCGCTCGATGCGCTCCCGCGTCGCGGGCTCTGGCAGAGGCGGGAGCAGGTCCTCGTCTTCGAGCAGGGACAGCTCGCTGGGGTGCTCCAGCCCCGAGTCATCCAGCCTCGCCCGAAACCACGCGTCCAGCGGTGGAAGGCGGCGCCCGTCGAGGGCCTCGGCCAGGCCCAACAGCGCGTGCCGCTCCGCGAGCTTGTCCTTGAGCCCCCGGCGCAGTGAGCCCCGCAGGATGAGCTGGGCGATGGCCTCTCGCGCGAGCTCGCCCACGGGCGTGCCCTCGTCGCTGCTGAGCACCTTGCCTGCGTAGACGCGCTCCGTGCTGGTGAGCACCCGACCACGCTGGGCGGAGACCCCGGCCGTGCGCTCGGTGCCCAGCCCCGCCGCGGCGAGCCACTTGAGCGGCACGGGCATGGCGGCGGTGATCAACAGGCGGCGGTCGCGGCCCTGCCCGATGGCCCGGGAGTCCAGCACGAGCAAGGCCTCGGCCTTGTCCTCGTCCACCGCGGAGTCGCGGCCCAGGCTCAGCTCCGTGCCGCCGTTGGACCAGGCGACGCGCCCCTTTCGGCGGCGGGGAATGTGGGCACAGGTCGGCCAGGCGGCGAGCAGCGCGTCCGCGAGGGCCCGGCGGTCGATGGGCTGATGGTCCCGCGGGGTGTCGAGCAGCTGCAGGAAGCGTGACTCCGCCTCGCGCGCCTCCTTCAGAGCGAACCGATCGAGGTTGTGCCGGCTCTCGCCTTCCTGGACGGCGCGGATCCCCGCCGTCGCATCGCAGCCCGATGCGCGCAGGTCGTCCGCGGGGTCCTCTGGGCGGTCCCGGAAGAGGCGCCGCCGGGTGTCCAGGCTGGCGCAGAGCGCGGCGCCGAGGGAGCCGAGGCCGCGGCTGTGGCACTCGGCGAGGAGTCGGCCCAGCCAGGCGTCGGTGGGCATGGCAAAGAGTCGGGCGCCGCGCTCGGTGAGTGCTCCCGTGGCGTCCAGCGCGCCCAGGGCGACGAGCTCGTCGCGCGCGGCGGTGAGGGCGTAGTCCTTCGGCGGGTCGTAGAACGGTAGGTCCTCGGCTGCGCAGGCGGCGGCTGCGAGAACCAGCGGCACCAGGGACTCCCGGTGTACCGCGGGCGGGGTGCGCGCCTCGAGGTGGGCCTGCGGGGACCACAGCCGGATGCAGCGACCGGGGCCCAGGCGTCCCGCGCGGCCAGCGCGCTGGTCGGCGCTGTCTTGGGCGACGGCGCCCAGGGAGAGGTAGGCGCGACCCCCGTGGTAGTTGGTGCGACGCACGAGGCCGGAGTCGATGACCGCGACGATTCCCGGCAGGGTCAGCGAGGTCTCCGCGACGTTGGTGGCCAGGTAGACGCGCCGGCGGGTTCCCCGAGAGAGGGCGCGGGCTTGCTGGTCGAGCGACAGGCCGCCGTGCAGAGGCACGAGCTCGGCGTCAACCCGCCCCTGGAGCGCCGCCTGGAGCGCCGCGATCTCGCCGCGGCCGGGCAGGAAGATCAAGACGTCGCCGGCCTCGACCCGGGCCAGAGCGGACGCTACGCGCCCTTCGAGCCCTTGCACCTGGGGGAGCATCGCCCTCCCTGCGAGGTGCTCGATGTCCACGGGGTACAGCCGTCCCTCACCCGACAGGTGCGTGCCGCCGAGGTGCGCAGCGAGCCGGTCGCCGTCGAGCGTCGCGGACATCACGAGCAGACGACTGCGGCGCTGGAGCGCGATGGCCAGGATCAGGTCTACGTCCAGGCTGCGCTCGTGGAACTCGTCCAGGATGAGGGCGTCGAAGTCGCGGTCCCGTCCTTCCCGCAGCATGCGCAGCACGACGCCCGGGGTCGCGAAGACGACGCGCGTCGTTGGGGAGGCTCGGCGGTCGCCGCGCACCACGTAGCCCACGTCCGAGCCCAGCCTGACCCCCTCCAGGTCGGCGACCCGGGCCGCGAGAGCGCGGCAAGCCACCCGTCGCGGCTCGACCACGAGCACCCGCCCCGGCAGCCAGCGCGGCACCTGGGTGGACTTGCCCGAGCCCGTCGGCGCGGAGAGCACGAGGGGAGCGCGCGCGATGGCGGCAAGCACGTCGTCGCGTAGGGCGTCGATGGGGAGCACGTCGGTCAGAGCCCGGGTTGGTGGCCAGAATGGGGAGGGAGATGAACGCGCGGTCGAGCAGCGCGGCGGACGCCGACCTTAACCAGCTCCGTTGCGAGAAGCTCGGAAGCTCCCAGACTGATGATCGGTTCCTCGACTCGGACTCGAACCGAGTGCCATGCTATCGAGGCGAACGCCTCCGGGCGGTGCCGGAGGATTCCAGCACGCTTCCTCCGCTGGGGCTGACCGTCCTCGTGGTGGACGACAGCGCGACCAACCGAGTGCTCGCCACGGCGCTGCTGCGATCCCTGGGGTGCTCCGTGCTCGTCGCGAACACCGGCGGCGACGGCGTCAGGATGGCGCTCGGAGGAGACGTGGACGTGGTGCTGATGGACTGGCACCTGCCCGACCTGGACGGGCCGGAGGTCACCGCGCAGATCCGGGCCGCGGACTCGCCCCGCTCGGGGGTGCCCATCCTCGCCGTCACCGGCCGCAGCAAGCCCGGCGAAGCGGATCGCTGCATCGAGGCGGGGATGGACGGCTACCTGGCGAAGCCGCTCGGTGCCGAACAGCTGCGGGCTGCGCTGAGCTCGCTGGCGCGCGAGGTGCCGGGGGAGGGTCGCGTCGAGGGCTCGGAGCACAGCAACGACGACGAGCACCCGGGGGCGGGCCCCGCGCTGGTCCCGGACGCGCTGGACCGCCTGCGAGAACTGGGGGGGGCGGCGCTCGCGAACCACGTCGTGGACCTGTTTCTCCGCGATCTCCCGGGTCGCCGGCAGGCCATCGCGGCGCTCTCTACCGGCGGCGACGCCGAAGAAGCGCGGCTCGCCGCCCACGCCCTGAGATCGAGCGCCCTCAATGTCGGCGCGCAGACGCTGTCGCAGCGCGCTGGCGATCTCGAGGAGCTGCTGTGCGGGGAGCGGCTGGAGCGGGTGCTCGCCGCCGCTTCCGCCCTGGAGCGTGCAGCCACGAGCGTTCAGCGCGAGCTGCAGGCCGCACGTGGGCACTGACGCGCTCCTGCCTCAGCGTCACGCCAGCGAGATCCCAGCATGAGCAAGCGCGTCGTGATCGCGGTCGCAACCCGGGACTTCGATCCCACCGAGGTCGCGGTGCCGTGGAGAGTGCTGAGCGCCGCGGGCCACGATGTCGTGTTCGCGTCGGCAGACGGGCACCCGGGAGCGTGCGATCCCTTGATGCTGACAGGTGTCTTCTTCGGACAGATAGGCGCACTGCGAGAGAACGTTGCTCTCTACGAGGAGATGCTGGCGTGTCCGGCCTTCGCCAGCCCGATCAGCTTCGCCGACATCCAGTTCGAGGGCGATCACGCTCACGATCTGCTGGTGCTGCCGGGCGGTCATGCCCAGGGCATGCGCCAGTACCTGGAAGACCCAGTCCTGCAGGAGAAGGTCGCAGGCTTCCTTGCAGCTGACCGGCCCCTGGGGAGCATCTGTCACGGCGCGGTGGTCCTCGCTCGCGCGATGACGCCCGAGGGCACCCCGGCGCTTGCCGGCAGAACGATCACCGGCCTGCCGAAGTCGATGGAGATGGGCGCCTGGCTGCTGACTTGCAGCTACATGGGCAGCTACTTCCGAACCTACCCGGAGTGGGTGCAAGACGAGGTTCGTGGAGCATTGGGAGACGGTGTCTTCGAGACAGGGCCGCTGATCCCGACCTACGGAAACCCCTTCGTCGTGCGCGACGGGAATCTGGTGACCGCCCGGTGGCCCGGGGATGCCCAGCGATTCGCGGAACAGTTGCTCGACCTCATCGGCGGGCCCGCGTAGGACCCCGAGGTGGCCCTACTCGAAGTGCTGGCCGTACGACGCCATCAGTGCCTTGAGATTGCCGACGTGCGTGTGACCGGCGTCGAGATCAGTCGTCGCGGAGAGCGCCTGCACCTGGGGGATGAACGCCGTCAGAAACACGTGTAGTTGGTCGTGCGAGGGGCCGGTCATCTCGCACCCTGCGATCAGGCCGTCGAGGTCGCTCTGCAGTGTCGCCCCGAGAGCGGTCATCGCTTCGACGGACTCGGGAGTCGCTTCGCTGAGGTGGGTCTGGAGGGCCGCCGAACTCATGCGCGTGTGCTCGTCCATGGACCACTTCGCGCCTTTGTTGAGGCTCAGGGCGAGCGCGGCGGGGGCCTCTGCCTTGTGGTCAGCGTGGGCCTCTGCCTTGTGGTCAGCGTGGGCCTCGGCCTTGTGGGAGTCGTGCCCTGCGGGCTCGCCCGTGCAGCCTGCGGCGATGAGGGTGAGAGCGAAGAGAGCAGCGGGAAGCGTTCTGAGGGGCATCGAGGACTCCGAATCCGACAGGTCGATTGAGGAGCCGGACGGTAGCAACCGGCGCCAGTCCCCGCCCCGGTGACGCCATGGGCGCGGCGCCTTCTGCCCCGGGCTCAGGGGACGAAGACAAGCGGGCCGGCTCCGACGTTGTTCCACGTCGCGTTCCCCACTTCGAGGTCAATGCAGTCGAGAAACCCCGCACCCGCGCATGGATATGCGCCCGAGAGCCGCAGATCGATCGACTCGGATGTCAGCGCGAGCGAGCTCATCAGCAGCGAGGCGTCCGAGAGTCACATCGAGTTCGCGATGAGCAGCCTCACCTACCCCGCTACTCTCTCCCAATGCGCTCAATGCTCCCTTTCTTGCTCTTCGGACTCCTTGTGCTGGGGGGCTGCCCAGGCCCCGGCGCGGACGACGACGACTCCTCCACCGACGACGACGATGGCGGGGACGACGACGACGCAGTCTGCGGGCGCTCCTCGGGCGGGACCGGCGGGGCGATGGACACCCCCACCTGGTTCTCGGTCCCTGGATTCGGCGATGGCGACGGAAGCTCTCAGTACGAGATGCTCGCCTACGCCCCGACGAGCGCGGCCGTCACGCCGATGCCGGTGCTGATGCTGGTCGGACGGCGCATGCCGCTCCCGCGGGCCGACAATGAGGCGCTCTTCGAAGGACTCGGGATGATCGACTGGGCCGAGGAGCACGGCTGGGTGGTGTTCCTGCCCAACCCCGGAGACACGGGCAACAGCCAGATCAACTGGACCGACTCACAGCAGGACGCCGACTTTTTTGACGCCTCGCTCGATCTCCTCGCAGAGCGCTACGACATCGATCTCGACCGCGTGCACGCCGTGGGGTCCTCGGCCGGGGCCCGCGCCGCCACCTACCTGGGCTGGGCCCACGGGGAGCGGCTCGCCAGCATCGTCAACCACGCCGGCTCCAACCCGTTCAACACCTGGCCCGACACCCCCTGGGAGAGCGAGTGCGCGGGGCTGTTCATCCACGACGATGACGATCCGGTGGTCCCTCGGGCCGCCGTGCAGGAGGTGGTCGACATGTGGGTCGATGCGGGCCAGGTGACCGAGACCTACTTCGACTACCCCAACCAGCACGAGTGGAACCCCCAGGGTCTGTTCCCTCCCATGAAGGCCTTCTTCGACACCGTCTGCAATGAGCGGCCCTGAGGGTTTGACTGGGGACCGTTCCAGTCCCGAACCGGAGTCCAGTAGATGAAGTTCTCGAGCATCCTCTTCTTGTGCGTCGCCAACTCGGCGCGCAGCCAGATGGCCGAAGGCCTCGCCCGGCGCAGGTTCGGCGATGCGGTCACGGTGCAGTCGGCGGGGAGCGCGCCCAGCCGCGTCAACCCGTTTGCGGTCCAGGCGCTCAACGAGGTGGGGATCGAGGCCGGCTCCCTGTGGAGCAAGGACGTCGCCGACATCGATCCGGGGTCCGTGGACCTAGTGGTCACGCTGTGCGCCGAGGAGTCCTGCCCGGTCTTTCTCGGCACGGCGAGGAGGCTCAGCTGGGCGATGCCGGATCCCGATCGGAGCGGCGAGAGCCTCACCGACGACGAGCGCCTGGCCCAGTTTCGCCAGACCCGAGATGCGATCTCCGCCCGCCTCGAGGTACTCGCAGCCTTGCTGGATGCGCCGCAGCCGCTGCGGCCGGTGGAGTTTCATGCGAGCGTTCGGGTCCCCGAGCTCGCGCCGGCAGCCCGCTTCTATTCGTGGCTGTTGGGCGTGGAGCCGAAGGAGTGGACCCACCGTTACGTGACCTTCGTCTCGCCGGCCCTCACGACGAACTTCGTCGTCCTGGTGAGCGACGGGCTCGACCTTCATCAGGACACGCTGTATCACCTGGGCGTCGAAGTGGAGGGCCGCAGCGCGGTGATCGACGCCCACGAGCGCGCGCTCGATGCGGGCTTCTTCATCCACAAGCCTGCGCGGACGACGTGGCGGGGGACTCCGCTGCACGAGCTCTGGCTCAAGGACCCTGGCGGCAACCTTGTGGAGGTCTATGCCCGGTTGTCGCCCGAGGAGCTGGCGGAGATGCCCGACGACAGGGAGCCAGAGTTTCTAAGCGCAGGGGACGATACGAAGTAGAGCAGCGTGGGCCCCCATGCTCCGCCGCGATCGATGCGCTATTACGTGGCGAATGGTGGATGAAAAACAGAACGCGGTCGTCGGCGAAGGGGCGTTCCCCGCCTTCCCCAAGGGGTCCCTTCGCGGCTTTGAGCGGATAGCGGAGCCCCTGGTTCGCTTCGTCAACCTCACCCGCTGGTGCAAGGCGCTGGTGGAGTTCTTCGTGCTGCCGTTCTCAGGCACCTGGATCCGCTGGGTGGCGAGGCCTCGGCTGTCGGTCTCGGGGATGGAGCCCCTGGTGACGCTGGAGCCGCCGCGCGGGATCATCCTCGTCTCAAACCACCGCAGCTTCTTCGACATGTACGTCGCCACTTCGGTGCTCCGCGGGGCGACGAAGCTGATCAAGAACCAGACGTTCCCGGTGCGCTCGACGTTCTTCTATGAGGGGCCGCTCGGGCTCCTCGTCAACATGGCGGTCAGCGGCTGCAGCATGTGGCCTCCCGTCTTCCGAGATGACCGCAAGCGAGAACTCAACCCGATCTCCATGGCGCAGACCTGCTTCGTCGTGTCCAAGAAGGGGGCGGTGATGGGCTACCACCCCGAGGGAACGCGAGGCAAGGGCCCGGACCCATACGAGTTCCTCCCAGCGAGACCGGGCATCGGTGAGATCGTGCAGCAGTGCCACGCGGACACCCTGGTGCTGCCCTTCTTCATCCTGGGCCCGTCCGACGACCTGATGAACGACCTCAAGCTGCGCAAGAACCCGGAGGAGCACCCCATCCAGATCAGCTTCGGGGAGCCGGTGCGCTGCGAAGACCTGCGTGGGACGCGGGATGCCCTAGAGATCTCCCAGCACCTGATGGCAGGCATCCACGAGATGGCGGTCGCGTTTCGAGACCGGCAGGGTCAGTAGTCCTTCGCATCGGTATGCGCTCGCTCCAGTGCCTGCGGCGTGCTATGCCGACAGGCTCTCAGGTTGGATGCTCGGACAATTAGGGTCTCTTAGGCGGGCTTGCCCGCCGCGGCTGCGAGCCCAGGCGCTCGCGCCCAGACGACTGAAGGTTGGTGGATGCAGGTAGAAGGCACAGTGATTTGGTACCGCCCGGAGCTCGGGCGAGGCGTCGTCCGACTGGACAGCGGCAAGCAATACGCGTTTTCCAAGGTGCAGGATCTCGAAGAGATCGAGCCGCTCCTCCGGGTGCGAGTTCTGCACGCAGAGAAGGGACCTTCCGGCGCTGTGGTCGCCCCCTTCGAGGACGGCCGCAAAGAGTTCGGCGCTCCGTTGCGCCCGATGATCCGCCCACAGCGGACGTCGAGCGGTGCTCCCGCCGTCAGGAACCCGGACGCCCCCCGGAACGGAACCGTCGTCGAGCACGCGACCTACGGGCGCGGCATCGTCACGGGCGCGACGGCGAAGATGATTCGGATTCGTTTCGGAGACGACGCGAAGGACCGCACCATCCGGCCGACGAGCGTAGAGATCATCGAGTAGCAGGTCTAGACCTGCTTGATTGGTCTTGACGCGGATCCTCGGTCGTGATCAACGGTCTGGATGGACTTTGACCTCCGCTGGTCCAGATCGACCGGCTGCTCGCTCGGGGACTCTCACGGCTGACTGTGCTCGGTGACTCTGGATACGGGGACAAGGGCGCTTGGCGTGACGCGCTGGGGCCCCGTCTCGACTACGTTGTCGGCGTGTCCACCGCCACCTCATCGAGCCCGCTTCAAGAGACGCTGCCAGGCAGCACCTCGGGCTCCGAATGCGGAGTGATCAAGCAGGGCTAGAGAGGTGAACCGCTTACGACGGCGTGGGCCGTGAGGCCCAGTGTCGGAGCGGCGGGAGGACGGGAGCGTGTCGTGACACGTGACCGACGAGCAACGAAGCCGCTGCGGCGCTGGGTCCATGGAACGCGTCGGGAGTAAGCGGTTCACCTCTCTAGAGCGCCGAACGACTCTCGCCTGGTCGCGCCGGGAGGTGAACCGCTTGCGTCGATGAAGCCCACGCTCGCCGATCGCGGCGGCGCTACTGGAGCAGGAAGTCCACCGACGTTGGGTGGCTCCCACCGCTCAGCACGACGGGGGATGGCGGACTCCCTCCGTACACCCCGAGCGGCTCGCCCGGGTCGGCGGGGCCGCCACCGGTGCCAATGTCGAGGTGCGCGGTAACGTAGTAGGACCCGGCCAGCAGGTCGGGCACGCTGTACGCCTGGGGAAAGACCGGGTCGCTGATGCTGAGGGTTGCGAGCGGGGCGGTGCCTCCGACGCTGCCCAGCAGCGCGATCTGCAGGGTGTCCCCGACGGAGACCAGCCCGGCGTATCCGACGACGCCGCTGACCGAGTTGTCGAGCGGGTCTTCCATGTTGATGAGCAGGCCCTGCACGTCGTAGGTCAGGGTGCTGACAGTGGTTGAGCCTTGTGGCGCCGTGATGGCGTCCCAGACGCCGTCGCCGTTCTCGTCGAGCACCGCGGTCACAGTGAGGTCCTGCGCGTTTGGTGGCGCCCGCAGCGTGAAGGCGCCGGGCGCCGGCAGGCTGGTCAGCGAGTACACGGTGTTGTCTACCTGGGTGAACACCAGGACGGTCCCCGTCGTGTACGCGGGGAACACCGCGTCGCCTTGGAGCACCACGTATGGGGGCGGCGACGGCAAGCTGATGGGGTTCGCCGACGGGATCTCGATGACCGCCCCGATGACGTCTCCGATGCCGAGAGCGATCGGATTGATCTGCGCTTCGCCGAGGTCGTCGGACGGCTCGAAGTAGCCGTTGGCGTCGCTGTCGTGGATGCCGATGAGCGAGGTGTAGGACCGCGAGTCGGGGATGCAGATGTCGAAGGCTCCGGGGCCCGACTCGTAGCTCGCCTCGTGGGGGCCGACCGCCAGATCAGGTGCCCACGCGGTGACGGCGATCTGGCCGGTGGCCCCAGTCAGCAAGACGTTCTGGCCGCTGATGGTGGTGCAGGGACCATCACAGCAGCCGCCGCCGCCAGTTCCCCGCGGGACGAGGTCGACGGTGATGTCCACGTCGAGCAAGTCGGCGTCCAAGAGGAGGCGCGGGTTCCCGCCGTGCTCCCGCAGCAGGTCATGCTGCTCGACGATGTTGTTGCGGTGGGTGTCGACGACCACCACGGCATACATGTCGGTGCCGTCGCCGATCAGCGTGCTCGTCCAGGCTCCGGTGGCGGTCACGAACTCGAACTTGTCGAGGGGGTCGCTCAGATCCGACGGGTCGTCGGTGAGGTAGACGATCATCCAGTTGCCGCGCGCGACGAACTCCTCGTCGGTGAGGACCTCGCCGGTGTCCCGGTCCACCGCGGTGACGGTGCCAGACACGGTGAGCACCATCGGCGCGCTGTCATCGTCGTCGCCCGCAGAGTCGTCGTCGTCGACGCTGGAGTCGTCGTCGTCGTCTACCACGACGTCGTCATCGTCGACGGTCGGGCAACCCATCCCGAGCAGGCTTGCGAGCCCGAGGGTCGGGAGGAGGAGGAGTAGGCGCTGAAGGGTGGTCATGTGCAATCCCCGGAGTCGGCGGTGAGTGGCCGGCGCACGATCGCAGCCGGGAATCGCGTCACCGCGTACCCATGAGTTACCCCGGGGCGGGCACGGCGGTCAACCCCCGAATTGTGTGTGGCTTGGGTCGGTCCAGGCGAGATCGCCCGGGCATCGAGCCCGCGCCTCGGGTATCAATGGCCGCCGGAGTCGGGCGCGTGGTCCCAGACTCTCCGAAGCTGGAGCCCCCATGCGTCACGTCGTTCTCCCCGCACTCCTCGCCCTGCTCGCCGTTCCGGCCACCGCGTCTGCGTTCACGGACAGCCAGAGCCAGGCCATCACCAGCAATGGGCAGAACTTCAACCTGTCGTTCACCGGCCTGCCGACCGGCAGCGGGAACGTGACGCTGACCATCGGGCTTCAGGGCGACTTCTCCTACGGCGACCTGAGCAACCCTGAAGGCGGTGTCATCACCGCGGACTCGGTGAACCTCGGGACCTTCATCCCCGCGAACGACACGCCGCCGTCCACCGACTGCGACGGAACGGTCTACATGAAGACCTTCACGTTCTCGACGTCGCTCATCAACAACAACAATGCGGTGACCATCGGGATTGACCTCTACCCGGAGGTCAACAACTTCTGCGGGCAGCAGAGCGTCAGCGCGACCATCGCCTACACCGACAACACCGCGCCGACCGTGACCACCGCTGCGAACCAGACCCTGCCCGAAGACACGTCGGGCAGCGCGTCGGTCACCGTCAGCGACGCCGAGGATGCAGACGGGGCCGTCGTCCTCACCGCCACATCGTCGAACGCCAGCCTGCTCTCCTCGCTCTCGACGAGCAACACCAATGGCGCGGGAACGATCTCCTGGGTCCCGACGATGAACGCCACGGGCACCACCACCATCACGGTGACCGCCACAGACTCCGGCGCGCTGACCGACACCTCGACCTTCGATCTGACGCTGACCCCGGTCAACGACCCGCCCGTCGCCGATGCAGGCGGCCCGTACGCGGGCGCCGAGGGCTCGGCCATCACGATGGACGGCAGCCTCTCAGCAGACGTCGACGACGCGATCACCGGCTACTCCTGGGACTGCGACAACAACGGCGTGTTCGAGGTCAGCGTGACCGGGCCCACCGACGCGACCTGCGCCTTCGACGACGAGGGCACCTACACCGTCGGCCTGATCGCGACCGATGCGAGCGGCGCGGACTCGGCTCCCGCGACCGCCACCGTGACCGTCAGCAACGTCGCTCCGACCCTGGTCCTGTCAGGCCCCACCGCGACGGACGAGGGCACCGGAGTCTTCTACGCGGCGACCGCCACCGACCCGTCGGGCGCGGACAGCGCGAACCTCACCTACGACTGGTCGGTGACCTACGAGGGCGTCCTCTTCGTCTCCGCGACCAACGCGGGCACGAGCTTCGGGTTCACCCCGACCGACGATGGCATCTACTTCCTCACCGGTACCGTGACCGACCCCGCAGGCGCGTTTGACACGGAGAGCGTCACGCTGACGGTCGCGAACGTGGCGCCCGTCGCCACCATCGGGGGCCCGTCCACGGGGTTCGAGGGCAGCACCATCAACTGGACGTTCCCGCTGTTTGACGCCGGCGCCGTGGACAACGCAGCCCTCACCAACGCCTGGATGGTGCAAGACGCCGCCGGCGCGCTCGTGACGAGCGGCTCGGGAACCGCGGGCAGCTGGACGCCACCGGACGACGGTGTGTACACGCTCACCAGCACGGCCACGGACCCTCAGGGCGCCACCGGTGCGGTGTCCCTGACCGTCGTCATCGCGAACGTGGACCCCACGTTGGACCCCATTCTCAGCCCGGCCAGCGGCGACGAGGGCTCCGCCATGTCCTGGGTCCTGTCGGGGTCCGACCCGTCGCCGGTAGACAGCGCGGCGCTCCTGTTCGGATGGGTCATTACCGACGCCACGGGCGGCACGGTCGCGAGCGGCTCTGACGCGACCCCAGCCTGGACGTTCGCCGACGACGGTGCGTACACCCTCACCGGCACCGTCACCGATCCGCAGGCGTCTGCCGATACGTCGGTGTTGAACCTCACCATCAACAACGTGGATCCGGTCGTCACCTCGCTCCTCGGACCCATCGCTGGCGATGAGGGGTCCCTCCTCTCCTACTCCGCGACCACGGACGACGTGGGCACCGGCGACCTCGCCGATCTCGTTCTCAGCTGGGACTGGGGCGACGGCAGCGCGGTCGAGACGGGCCTCGCCCTGGACCACACCTACGCCGATGACGGCGCGTACACCGTGACCGTGGTTCTCGACGACCAGGACGGCGGCACGGACTCCGAGACCCTCACCGTCGTGGTCGGCAACGTGGCCCCGGTCATCGACACCACCCCCGCAACGGCTGCTCCTCAGGGCTCGCTCTACTCCTACGCTCCTGCGGTCACTGACCCGGGTGCCGAGGTGTTCGCGTGGACGCTGAGCGCCTCGGCCCCCGCGGGCATGACCGTCGATGCTGCGACGGGCGCCCTGCAGTGGACCCCGAGCTACGCCCAGGCGCTGGTGGGCAGCTACCCCGTGACCCTGACCGTGGACGACGGTGACGGCGGGGTCGCCTCCCAGTCTTGGACGCTCATCGTGACGGTCAGCGACGACGACGGGGACGGCCTCGCCGATGGATGGGAGCTGGAGAACGGCCTGGACCCCACCGATCCCAACGACGCGTCGGGCGACCCCGACGCGGATGGACTGACCAACCTCGACGAGTTCACCGAGGGCACCAACCCCAACAGCTACGACGGCCCCAGCGCGCCGGTCCTCGTGGAGCCGATCGCGAGCGACGAGGTCTCGGATACCTCGCCGGACCTGTTCTTCGACAACGCCACGGACCCGCAGAACGAGGTGCTGACCTACACGCTGGAGGTCTACTCCGACTCCGCGCTGACCACGCTGGTGACGAGCACGACCGGACTCGCCGAGACTCCGTTGACCTCCACCTGGAAGGTCGACATCGCGCTGACCGAGAACGCCTCGTACTGGTGGCGCGCGCGGGCCACGGACGCCTGGGTCGACGGCCCGTGGACAACCGAGGAGTCGTTTGTCGTCAACGCCGTGAACGAGAGCCCCGACGTGCCGGTGCTGAGCTTCCCCATCGGTGGCGAGACCGCCGCGAGCGCGTCGCCGATTCTCAGCTGGGCCGAAGCGCTGGACATCGATGGAGACGCGGTCAGCTACGACGTGGAGGTCTACGACGTGACCGGCGCTCTGGTGACCATGGGGACGGGCGCCGTCGGCGACGGCATCTCTGCCACCTGGCAGGTCGATGTCGCCCTCGCCGAGGACTTCGTCTACTCGTGGACCGTGCGCTCGGTGGACGAGCATGGTCTGGAGAGCGACTGGGCCGAGGAAGAGGAGTTCTTCGTCAGCGCGGACAACGGGGCTCCCTCGAACACGATCTTCGTGCGCCCGGTCGCCGGTGACGATGTGGTGTCTCTCTCGCCGGAGCTCGAGGCCACGGTGTCGGTGGACCCCGAGGGCGGCGCGGTGACCTACGAGTTCGAGCTCGACACCGTGCAGACCTTTGACAGCGGCGAATACCTCTCGGCCGCGCTGAGCGAGCCCATGTGGGACCTCGCGGGCGACAGCATCACGCTGACCGAAGAGACCGTCTGGTACGGGCGGGTGCGCGCGGTGGACGAGGCTGGAATCACGTCCGTTCCCGACACCACCTCGTTCTTCGTGCGCGGGGAGAACGATGCGCCCGAGGTGCCGGTGCTCAGCGCGCCCGACGATGCCTCCAGCGGCGAGAGCAACCCCGTTCTGACGGTGCTCGATCCCGTCGACCCCGAGGGCGACCTCGTGTTCGTGGACTTCCTGGTGGCCCGGGATGCGGAGCTGACCGACGTCATCACCGAGGTGAGCGGCGTGGTGGTCAGTGGTGAGGGGACCACGAGCTGGGCGGTCGATGTGAACCTGCAAGGCACGGTCTACTGGACAGCCCGAGCCAGCGACGGCGAGGCGAGCTCCGAGTGGGCGCAGGCCTGGTCGTACGTGGCCCCGTCCTCGAACACCGGCGCAGGCGACGACGACGATGACGACGACACCACTGCTGGCGGCTGCGACTGCGCCGCTGACATCGCCGCCGGGCCGTCCAACGGACTCGCGGTGCTGGCGCTACTGCTGCCCCTGTTGGCGGTGCGTCGGCGTCGCAGCTGAGGACGGTGAGTCGCCGCGAGTGAGGAACGCCTCGAAGATTGGCGCGAAGAGCTCCACCGGGGACGGGTCCCAGGGGCTCGGGTCACTGTCCTGGGCGCCGTCGTCCACCGCGTATCCGTAGGGCACCTCAAACACGGGGATCGGTGCGTACTGGACCTCGTTGATCGAGCGGCTCAGCAGGCTCAACGCCGGATGGGTGGAGCAGTCCACTGCAGGCAGGTCGTCCTCTGCGGGGCCGGCGTTTCGATAGTCACCGAAGAGGTCGGAGACCTGCACCCAGGCCGGGTTCACCGGCAGCCACGCGAGCAGGTTGCCCACCATGGAGCCGCCCGAGTGCCCCAGCAGGCCGATCGGCTGGTTGAAGGACTCCGGCGCAGCCAGGGCGAGCTTCATCGCGAGCATCGCTTCGTAGCCCCTGAGCAGCATCATGGACATGCCCTGGCAGAGCATCGCCTCGGTGGCGTCAGCGTCGGTGCGCTGGTCCCACGCTCGGAAGCTGACAATCACGGTGGCGAAGCCCCGCTCGGGCAGGAACTGGCCGAAGCGCTGCAGGCGGTGCGTGCTCGCGTCCTCGCGATGGCCGGGGAGGATCACCACGGTCGGAACCGGCCCGGTGCGCGGGAGCGGCAGCAGGTGCTCCACCTGCACCTGGCCGACGAGGGGGTCGACGAGCAGCAGCTCGCGCAGCTCGTAGGGGGACCCCGTGTCTGAGATCACGTCGCGGCGGCTGCGTTCGACCACGGTCAGAGAGCGTGCCCAGAACGCCTCGGGCTCGAAGAGGAACCCCATCCGGGTGGTCTGCAGGATCTCGTCCCCCAGGGTCTCGCCGGGCTGCATGGGCGGGAGCCCCTGCAGCAGCTCCCGGTCGTCCAGCGCGGCCTGGATCCAGCCTGCCACGACCTGTTCGCAGTTCTCGATGCGCGGCGCGGCGCTGATCACCTCGGGCCGCGCGAGGAAGGCGTAGTACGGCTCCACGCAGCCGTTGGTGTCGGGGCACTCGAGGTCGGGGACTACGCTACGGAACCCGACATCGACGTCGTACCCGCCAGGGGCGACCGCGCGGGGGAGGGGACTCGCGGGCTGCGGCTGCTCAGGGGGCGAGGCCTCGCCGACGCTCTCGCAGGCCGACGAGAGCGTCGCCAACACCGCGAGAAGACTGGCGAGGAGTCGCATGAGTCACCGAGTACGCAAGGATCGGTCCACTCTCTCGAGGGGAGTCTCGGCCTCGGACTCGCCGCAGCGGTCTCGGTTTCGGGTGGGGCGAAGGGCCCCGCACGGGGCAATGTGCCCGGGGCGGTCTGCCTCGGAGCGCGAGCGTGCCTCGCTACAGCACCGAACAGATAGTCGCTCGGTCGGCTCGCTGGCCGAGCCACCCTCTCGCTGCCTCGGCTCTAGCCCGCCTGCCGCACCTCGATGAGCTGGTCGACCATCGCGAGGAGCTGCTTCGGCCGGAACGGCTTGGTCAACAGCGGCAGCGAGCCGTCGTCATCGAGCGCGCGTTCGGTGTATCCAGACACCAGCAGGACTGGCGTCCCCGGCCAAACCCGCTGGGCGTAGTGGGCCACCTCGAGACCGGTGGGACCGGCACCCAGGAGCACGTCCGTAATCACGAGGTCGTAGGCGCTCTTGTCGAGGGACTCGAACGCTGTGGCCGCGTTGCTGGCGCGGACGACGGAGTGGCCAGCGCGGCTCAGGACTCGCTCCATCACACCTGCGACCAGCGCTTCGTCGTCCACCACGAGGATGGAGAGCTTGGACCGCGGCGCGCCTGGCTGAGGCAACGGAGCACGGGGCTGTGCTGGAACGACCGACGGGAGGATGATCCTGACTTCGGTGCCCTCGCCCACGGTGGACTCGATCTCCATTCGACCGCCGGACCGCTCGGCGAAGCCCTGCACCATGGTGAGTCCCAGCCCCGTTCCTGCCCCCACGATCTTCGTGCTGAAGAACGGGTCGCGCGCGTGCTCCACGACGTCGGCCGCCATCCCGCACCCGTCATCACTCACGCTGATGCAGACCTCCGCGCCGACGCGGGTGACCGCAAGTCGGATGTTGACCTGGCGGTCCGGTGCCGCGTCGCGGGCGTTCAGTACGAGATTCATGATCGCCACTTCGAGCTGTGTGGCGTCCGCGAAGACGTGCAGGCTTTGGTCCGCTTGGATCGTGATGTTCGCGACGACCGCGCGCTTGAGCAGTAGGCGAACACCCTCGAACGCCTCTGCGACTTCTACCGTGGTGGGCTCGTGAGCCTCATGGCGCGAGAGCCCGAGCAGGCGGTGCACGAGCTCCGCACCGCGCCGCGCCGCGCTCTGGGCGGCCACGAGCATCTCCTTGCCCTCGGCCTCGTGCACGAGCGGTGCGAGCATCGAGAGATTCGGCACGATCACGGCCAGAAGGTTGTTGAAGTCGTGGGCCACTCCGCCAGTGAGCTGCCCCACCATCTCCATCTTCTGCGCCTGCCGCAGGCGGACCTCGTCCTCGACCCTCGCAGTGATGTCCTTGGACAGCCCGCAGAGCGCGACGACCTTGCCGTCGATGTTCGTCAGGGGGAACTTCACGGACAGGAACACCCGCGACTCGCCGCCCAGGTCCACCGTCTCTTCGAACTCCAGCGGCATCTCGCCCGCGAGCACCTCCCGATCGTTGGCGACCACCGCATCCGCCGCCTCTGTTGGCAGAATGTCGTAGTCGGTCAGGCCGTGGACCTGCGCGAAGCTGGTGTCGAACAGGAGCTCGAAGCTGCGATTCACGAAGAGATACCGACCGTCGACGTCCTTCGTGTACACGACGAGCTCGGTCTGGTTCAGGATGCTGCGATGCCGCTCTTCGCTTTCGCGCAGGCTGCGCTGTCCCTGGAGCACCGAGGCGAGCAGCCCATCGAACGCGGCGCCGATGCGCCCGAGCTCGTCCCTGCCGGAGAGCTCGGTCCGCGCTGTCTCATCACCCGCGGTGAAGCGCGCCACCGCGTGCAGCAACCGCTGAGCGCGTCGCCCGACGGTGATCTCGAAGAACACCCCCACGAGCGCTGCAAAGCAGAGCAGGGCGAGGCCACTCGTTGCCGCCAGGCGCCGGAGCGCCGCCTGGGACTCTCGCAACCCCTCGCCGAGATCGAACTCGACGCCCAGGGTGGAGCACCGACTTCCTGACTCCGCTCCGATGAACTCTGCGCTGCAGACGCGGGTGTGGGCCACGATGGCCTCTCGTTCTGCCCGCACGGACACCTCGACGGGCGCCGCGCTGCGCAGGATCCGCCGCCGCTGGGCAGCAAACGTGGGCGCCACCGCGTCCACCGGTTTGTCCTTCCAGGCGAGCTTCGTGGCCGCGAGGACGGTGCCGTCAGGCCCTGCCAGCACCATGCTCGCCACGGTGTGTTGGGACCCAAACGCGGCGACCATTGTGCGCGCCCCGATGAGGTCACCCTCGGCGACGACGATGGCCAGGGCAGTCTGATAGGTCGTCATCTCGTCGAGGGCGCTGCGCTCCGCGCTCACCCAAAAGTCGGCTTCGCTGCTGGCCGAAGCACCCAGGTATCCCAGCCCCAACGCGACCACCGCCGACAGCACCACTGCCAGCGGAACCGAGACTCGGATCGGAAGCGCGAACAACCATCTCATCGGTCCCCCGCATCGCCCCGCGGAAGGATCAGGCTCGAGGCCAGAGCTGGTGACAGCTCCGTTCCCATGCTCTTGCCGAGTCGTCTCGAGATCTCGACTAGCCACGGGGCCTCACCGCGCAAGTAGGCAGCGTTCTCCACCGAATCGGGGAGACGGAGTCCGTCGAAGCCTGCTCGGAGCTGCTCTGCGGTCAGCCCCTGGCGGGGAGCCATCAGCTCCATCGCCTTGGTCGGCGTCCGATCGATCATATCCAGGGCGCCGAACCAGCCCTTCTCGATGGCCATGATGCGTTCGGGGTGGGCCTCGGCGTACGCCCGGGACACCACGAGCACATCGACGATCTCCCCCGGCATGTCGCGGCTCGTAAAGACCACTGTCCCGCCGCGCTTCACGAGGCGGGAGAGCATGGGTTCAAAGGTGACCACTGCATCGACCTCGCCGGCGTCCCACGCGGTCTCGTGGCGAGACACGTCCACCTCGACGGCGACAGGGGGTGTCGCCTCGAGGCCAGCGATCTCCAGGGCTCGGGAGAACACGAAGCTGCCGAGGGCGGCGCCCTCCACCCCGATGCGACGCCCGGCGAGGTCGGACATGGCCGCCAGTGGGGCCCTCGCGACGATGGCGTCGGCGCCGTGAGAGACGTCGCACACGAGGAAGGCGACGGCATCGAACCCCGCTTGCTGCAGCAGGATGAGCTCGTCGAGGGTGAGTGCCGCAGCCTCGAGGGTGCCGTTCTTGAAGGACCGGATCACCTCGGACGTGGAGTGGTACTCCACGAGCTTGATCTCGTCCTTGGGGAGATGTCCGAGGCTGCGCGCCAGAAACAGTGGCTCGTATCCTGGCCAGACATTGGTGCCGAGACGCATCGCCGGCGCGGGCGCGCTCTGGCACCCCGCCGCACAGACCAGAGCGAGACAGCTCAGCGCGATGGTCAGCCTCAGGCTCCGCAACAAAACATCCTCTCCCCCCTGCGCGGGTCCTATCGGCCATGCGGCCACACGCTTGAGTCTCGCGTCGGCGCAACCCAGACTAGACCCTCGCCCGAGAAGTCGTGGCCAGAATCCTCGACGGCCGGGGGGGCGTTTGCGGCACCCTGCACGCAGCAACCACTCGCTGCCCGGATCCTTGCGGCGCGGCACAGACCCCAGAGGTACACATGGACATCGGAATCGACAGCGAGGCGCGCGCCCTCGTCATCGCGGGCCTCGAGAGGGTCCTCGCGGACACCTACACCCTCTACCTCAAGACCCACAGCTTCCATTGGAACGTGACTGGGCCTCGGTTCAACGACCTGCACATGATGTTCATGACGCAGTACACGGAGATGTGGACCGCGGTGGACCTGATCGCGGAGCGGATTCGCGCCCTGGGGGCGTTCGCCCCGGGCAGCTATGAGGCGTTCGCCAGGCTCACCAGCATCCCCGATGCAGATGGGGTCCCGGCCGCCGCCGACATGGTGCAGCAGCTCTGTGATGGCCATGAAGCGGTCATCCGCACCACCCGCGCGGCGCTCGAGCCTGCCGAGGCGGCGAATGACCAGGCTACGCTGGACCTGCTTACCCAGCGGCTCCTGCTGCATGAGAAGACGGCCTGGATGCTGCGGAGCCTGATGGCTTGACGGTGCGGTCCGAGCTGGTTGTCTAGGTCTTTCAGACCCTTACAGATCGCGGGTCTCAGAGGAGCCGGCCGCTACGCTCAAACGGGCTCGCAACACCGCGGGCCAACAAACCAACAAGGAGTCTCTGTGACCCGCCTGAAACCCAACCTTCTCTGGCTTCTCCTCATACTGTCGCTCTCGGCAATGCCCATGGGGGCCACCGCCGGGCACTCGCGCTGGGACCGTGACTCGGACTCGGACTCGGACTCCGACTCCGACTCGGACAGCGACAGCGACTCCGACTCGGACAGCGACAGCGACTCCGACTCAGACAGCGACAGCGACTCGGATTCGGACAGCGACTCGGATTCGGACAGCGACTCGGATTCGGACAGCGACTCGGACTCGGACAGCGACTCGGATTCGGACAGCGACTCGGACTCGGACAGCGACTCGGACTCGGACAGCGACTCGGACTCGGACAGCGACTCGGACTCCGATAGCGACTCCGACTCGGACTCCGATAGCGACTCGGACTCCGATAGCGACTCGGACTCGGATTGCGGCGACGACGACGACGACGACGACGCCGGCGACGACGACGACTCCGGCGACGACGACGATGACGACGGCTCCGGCTTCGCGGAGCTCTGCACGGTGGACGCTGTCTTCAGCCTCACCCCGATCGAGTTCGCGCCCGACGCCGTCAACTGCGATGACCACTACGACGCGACCAACGGCGTGTGCCTCGACAACGGCGACCCGACGGCGAGCATCTACTACGACCCGTTCTACCCCTGTGTGAGCAAGTAGTTCGCGCCGGATTCCGTCAGCTGGCGAGCACGGGGACTCTGTCTCGGTGCTCGCCAGTTGTCGTTCGCCCCGGAACTCCAGTACTGCCGGCTCCCTTTGGCCGACAGACCCCGCGCGCATCGTGTAGACATCGGCGCCCCCCCGGATAGGGGCCCGGCCTGGAGGACGAGATGCTGGAGTTCGACCCGCTCAACTCGAATGATGCGCGCGTAGCTTTTCGCTGGAGACTGGGCAGCGCCCACCGCGCCATGCCCACATTCGCCGCGATCCTGAGCCTACTCTTTGGGCTCGGATTCCTCGGCATGAGCGTGGACCTCGTCCAGCCTGTGCCCGTCCCGCCGAACGCCGTGGTTTGGCACGAGATGCACTTCCTCTTTGGCCTCGCCTTTCTCGCGGGCGCCGGACGCCTCCTCAGCGCGCTCGTCACCCGTCAGTGGCAGGTTCGCGCGATGGTCTTTGACCGGGAGCGGGGCGTCGTCGAGCTGTCCGAGGCACGCCGAGGCGCGCACTTGCGCGGCGCCCTGTCCTACGGCGAGCTCAAGGACGCGTCCGTTCGAGGGGTCAGCGCCGGTTCGAAGGCCCGAGCCACCCGCCACCACGTCACGGTGCGCCGCACCGACGGGGGGCGTCTGCCGGTGGCATCCTTCGCTAGCCAGGGTCGCGCCGACGAGACCGTGAAGCGTATCGATGCGAGCCTCTCCGGGGCGACCACGAGCGGCGCGACGGATCTGCCCACCACAGGCACCTTCCAGTGGGAGGTCACCGGTGACAGCGCTGTGGTCACCTGGCCCCTACGAGGGTCGCGCGCAAACGCACTGCTTTCGACCGCCTTCCGGGGCCTGCTTGGCGCCGGGCTGACCATCCTGCTGCTCTCGATCTCGACCCCCATCGGGTGGGCCGCGGCGGCGGTGACGCTGCTCGTCGCCGGGCGGCGGCTCCTCATGGGCCTGCACCTCGCGATGGGACAAGGCCGCATCGAGATTCGCAAGGACCGCGTCCTTGGAAGCACCCGCGGCGTCGTGCCGGGGAAGAGCCAGGAGATCGCCGCCAAGGACGTCGCGGCCGTGCAGGTGCGCCACGCCCGCGCCGGACACACCGCGCTGATGTTCCTCACTGCCGAACAGCTCGACCTGGCAGAGAAGGCTGCCGCCGAGCCCGCTCACCGCGCATCGGCGCCCCGTGAGTACCGGCCTCTCCTCGACGTCATCTCGGTCCAAGCCGGCGAGTTGGCGCTGCTCGAACTCCTGGAGCTCGAGCAGGAGGTGCAGCGCCGCCTCGAGGAGCTGGCGGGCGTCAAGGCCCTCTGATTGCGATCAAGGGTGGGCATCGCGGTCAGACGTAGTCGGAGCGCGCCATCGTCCAGTTCTCTGAGACACAGGCGGTCAGCACCGATCGCTGGACGAGCTCCATCAACTCCTCCCAGTCTCCCGCTGCGGCCCCGTCGAAGTCGGCTTCGAGCTCCAGATCGAGTGACCACGACGAGATGGCCTCGAACGAGACCAACAGCTGATTCATGTGCTCGCCAGAGGGGTGCTCGGCAACGGCGGCCCGGACCAGGGTCTCCAGGCGTTCGGGGATCGCGTGCGCCGCTTCCTTGTCGTGTCGCCGGTCGAGCTTGAGCACCACCCGGTGCCGGAACCCTTGACTCAAGTTGGTGGGCGAGCTCGCGACGAACTCGGGCGTGGGGACCGTGATGCGGCTCCGGTCCCGGATCAGCTCGACGAACTCGGGGCCTTGCCGCGTCACCTGTGCCGCGAGGCCGTCCCACTCCACGACGTCGCCGACCGCAGTGGGAAACCAGGGCTCGTCGTCCGCGCCTGGCCTCGAGATGAGGCTGTCCAGCGAGCGCAGCGGCAGCCGGACGATGCTGGTCTCGGAGAACGCAGGGTTGCTCAGGATGGTGGTGAGCTGCAGGGACTGCACCCGCCACGGCACGCCGTTCCAGACCAGGCGCTCGCCTTGCCGCACCGGTCCCGCGTTCAAGAGCAGCTGGATCTCGCGCAGGAAGCGAGGCGCCGCCGAGCGGGCGCCCAGCGCGATGGAGACCAGCCCGACGATCGAGAGCGTGAGCAGGACCCAGTCACCGGACGAGTACAGCATCAGGAGCAAGACGCCGACGGCCCCGACGGTCCCGAGAAGATGCACGGAGAGCGCGAACACTCTCATTCCGATGTCTTCGCCGATGAGGCGCCTGAGGAAGGGGAGCCTCGAGAGCATGCGATGCAGCATGTGCGAGGTGAGGAACGTCACAAGAAACGCGACCACGGCGAGGGCGAAGCGTTGCGTGCGCTTCTCTGTCATCAGGTTCCACAGCCGGGTGCCGGCGTTCTTCATGCTCGCGTGCTCGGCCTCGATCTGACTCAGTTCGACCACGGTGATGGCGAGCCGCTCCTTGGTCTCATCACGCTTGGCGAGCCACTGCGCCCGCATCTCGCGGAGCACCTCCTGGGACTCGGGGGTGGGCGCGGTGTGCATCGCCTCCGCGGCCTTGACCATCGCGTGCTCGATCTGCGGCAGGCTCGAACGCAGGAACGTGGCCCTCCGGCGCAGCCTCCCCACCCGCCGCGGTAGCTCGGTGGCCTCTCGGAACTCCACGAAGAGGGGAGAGAGCAGGGCCCGCGCTTCGTCCTCCCACATGACCTCGGAGTCATCGGACCGGATGTCCATGTACCGAGGCTCCATCCCGGTCACCAGTCGATGCAGCGCGCGCTGCTGGATGGCGCGGGAGGTGCGCGCCACGGCGAGCTGCTCCTCGACGAGGACACGGGCCTCACCGTCCAACCCGTTGATCGAAGCTGCGAGCGTGGTCACCTGCACGTCGAGCGCGGCCACTCGCTCAGCGAGCTCCTCGATGGCAGCGGTGGCTGGCGCCGCCGCCTCGGCCAGCGCCGTCATCGCGGTGAGCGAGCACATCACCATCAGCGCACCGGCGAGCGCCGCGTATAAAACTTGGCGAGCGACGCGGTGTTGGACGAGCGCAGCGATGGCGGAGGGGAGTCGCACCCAGCGATGGTAGACGAGGGGGCCCGAACACGAGCGGCGCCGCCGACGCACCTACGCGGTGGCGACCTGGTTCGCCGGGGTGGCGAACGACTGCGGCCCTACCTGGTTGCCGTCCTCGTCCTTGAACATCAGGATCTGGTGCGCGTAGGGGATGTCGATGCCCTCGGCGTCGAACACCTCCTTGACGCACTTGCGGGCGAGCCGCGCGACCGGGATGTGCTTGCCAGGTTTCACCTTCGCGCGGAGCACGAGCGCGAGCTCGGAGCCGCCGAAGGACTCCAGTCCCTCCAGCACCAGCGGCGAGAGCGTGTCTTCGGTGAGCGCCTCGAGCGCGGTCGCCGCCTTGTCCACAGCCATCCGCACGTGGTCCAGGTCCGACTCGTAGCCCACGCCCACCTCGATGACCGCGTACGCGAACTCCTTGCTGTAGTTGACGACGTTCTCGATGGATCCGTTCCGCACGATGTGGACGCGCCCTGCCGAGTCGCGGATGCGCGTGGTGCGCAGGTCGATCTGCTCAACCACCCCCACGGCGCCGCCAGCCTCGACGAAGTCGCCCACCAGGAAGTAGTTCTCGAAGAGAATAAAGAAGCCGTTGACCATGTCGTTGATGAGGTTCTGGGCCCCGAGGCCCACCGCCATCGCGGCGATTCCCGCGCCGGCGAGGATGGGCGTGGGGTCCACGTCGAACTGCTTGAGCACGTAGATCCCGGTCGAGAAGTAGACCCCGTACTTCAGGATGCTCTCGAACAGCGGGAGGATGGTCAGTCGGCGGTTCTTCGCATCCGCGGTGAGGCGCGGGCGCTCGATCACCAGCTCGCGCAGGATGAGGGAGATCAGCTCGACTGCGACCCGGGCGAGGAACAACGCACCGATCGTGCGGATGATGCGAGGGCCGAACTCCGACAACGTCTGCAGGTTGATGGTCGCGGTGACGAGCGTGGCCGCGCCGACGTAGATGACGTACTCCACCGCACGCCGCAGGAGCGGCGTCATGGGCTTCAGCGCCTTGTAGAACTGCGCCAGATCGTGGCTCTCGGCGTACTCCTTGGTCAGCGCGTCCACCGAGGCGATCGCGGCGTCGACCAGGTGCCAGAGCACGAGGCCTCCGCTGATGATGGCCACCACCTCGGTGAGCTTGAGGACCCCAGTGCACACCGCGTCGGGAAGGCCCATCCAGAGCGCGCCGAAGTAGAGCACGCCGAGCCAGCTCAGCCGGATCACGGTGCTGGTCAGCCGATCGAAGAGGATCTGGATGCTGTCGTCGTTCGCGACGAGGCCCTGCCATGCCTTTGCCCGGGCGCAGGCGGCGGCGAGCGCGCCCTTGAGCTGCTTGAGGACCCAGGCCACGAAGATGGCCAGCCCGACCGTCTTGCCCAGGCCGACCGCCAGGGTGATCCACACCTCGCGGGGGACATCGCGCAGCAACGCGAGCTGAGCCTCGTGCAGGACCTCGCCCCGCCACCACAGGTAGCCGTTGAACCCCGCGACGCCGAGGAACACCAGACCCCCCAGGGCGCGAATCAAGAAGCCAAGGCGGCGCTGGATGGACTCCGCGACGGACTTGAACCGCTCCAGGGACTCGGTGGCAGCCACCCGGCGGAGCGCGCGCTTCGCGAGCGCCGACACGATCGCGAAGACGACGAGAACGAGAACAAGCTCGGCCGCCACGGTGATGGCGTTCACGACTTCGGTTTGCTGAGGCACAGGGTTCCCCTCGGATTGCAGCGAGGCGGACCCATCCGCGTTGGCGGGCGCGCCCTCGCTAGAGACTGCGCCGGACTCTAAAGCATCAGCTGAAGATGAGGGTTTGGAGCGTCGCCCACGACGCGTCGATTCGGGAACTGAGCTGCTCCTCCGACTCGGCGACGCCGAGGTTGGCCTGCAGCGCAAACGTCAGCAGCACACCCTGGATGACCTGCGCGAGGATCGGGATCTTGAGACCGGCCTTGATCGAGCCGCCGGCTTGAGCTTCTTGCAGGGCAGTGAACATGAATCCCGTGGTCGCCCTTCGCCAGCCGACCACCTTGTCGCGGCCCGGCTCGCCGGCGAGGTGCACCAGCTGCTCGCTGAAGATCAGATGCCCGACCGAGCTGTGGGTGCCGACAAACGAGGCGCGGCGCCGGAACATCTGCTCCAGGCGCTCGATGGGCGCGCCTTGTACCTCCAGGTCCGCCAAGAGCGCCGCTTCGAGCAAGCCCATCGCCGCCAGTACGATCTCTTGCTTGTCTTCGAAGTGGCGGAAGAGGGTGCCGTCGGTGACCCCGATGCGCTTGGCGATGGTTCGCGCGGTGAGCCGACCGACCCCCTCTTCGGCGAGCACCGCGAGCGCCGCTTCGGCGATCTGCTGCCGACGGGTCTCGGTGGGCACGTAGTGGCGTGGCATCTCGCCTCCTTCTCTTCGCTAGGCAGTCTGGGGAGGGGACTTCAGCGCTGCGAAGCCGGCCCAGGCGAAGGATACGAGAATGGAGAGCGCCCCGACCAGGACCAGGTACGGCGGCGCGCCGAACACGAGCTCCGCGACGATCCCGAGCGGCATCAAGAGCCCTGCGAGGCCGAATCCGGCGATGGCACCGCGGCTGCGTACGCTCACCGCGAGGCGTGAGATCACCACGCCGAGCACGAGGTTGAGGAGGCTGAACAGCGCTCCGTGGACGTGCGCGAGTCGAGACTCGAAGTGCTTCCCGTTTCCGTAGTTCGCCGCCCACTCCACATGGTCGGGGGCGAAGTCCCGCAGGTAGATGAGCACGAAGCCGTAGATCATGAAGAGGGCGAGCCCCAGCAGACCTGCGGCGAGATTGATGCGACCTTCAGCGAGCTTGTTCATGGTTCCACTCCGGTCAAAGTATATACTTGCTTATATTGAATACGCACGTCGATGTCAACGCCGAGCGGGTGTTCAGTATCGGGCGCCCCGGCCTTGCAGGTATCTCGCGACCGCGAGGAGGTCGTCGAGGCTGGTTGGGTCCGACCCCACGCCCGACTGCCGCACTGCGTCCGTCCACTCCACGAGCCCGTCGGGCTCACCGGTCGCTGACGGGTGCGAGGTCAAGGTACAACGGGCTGATGCCCAGCTCCGGACCCCTGATCCTGCTTCTGATCGGCCTGATGGGGCCCGGGTTCGCGCTCGCGGCTGAGGGGCCGATGATGCTGCTCTTCTCAGGAGCGCAGGGCCCCCAGGGAGCCGAGCGTGCCTACACCGCCGCGCGCCCGTTCCTCGGCGACCAGGCGCCCAGCTCGGTCCAGTCGCTCGCCAGCGTGACCCGAGTGGACGACGCAGCGCTTCTGGTCACCGGCGACTTGGCGCTGACGTGTGGCGAGGTGTCGCCGGTCGGCACCCTGACCGCGAAGCTGACCGAGGCGGCCGAGGCGGCCTATGGGCTCGAGCCCGACGTCGCGGCCGCAGCCATCGCCGTCGCCCAGCGCCACCTGGCGTGCGGAGTGGAGCCGGTTCGCCCCGAGGACGCGCGGGCTCTGCTCCGGGCCCGGGGCGCGGCGGCGTGGTTCTCCGGCGAGGCCGAGGTCGCGGCAGGCCTGTGGCACGAGCTCTTCATCCTGGCGCCAGGCGCGCAGACCGACGCCGACCTGCCGCCCGACGCCTTGGCCGCCCAGCTGGATGCAAAGGCGCGCGCAGCCCGGAGCCCGGTGACCGGCGACCTCACGCTGGCGGTGCCCACGGGCTGGGTCGCCCACGTCGACGGGGTCGCGGTGGAGGGCCGCACCGTGGCTCTCGCTGCGGGAGAGCGCGTAGTTCGCCTGCGAGGTCCGACCAGCCGGTCGCACGGGATGGTGCTCGAGCTGATGCCAGGCGCAGACCTCGCGGTGGGCACCGGAGCCGGCCTCGCGCAGGAGCTGTCTCGCCCCGAGCCGAGTCGCGTGGTGCTGTCCTGGCTGGGCGCGCAGCTCGCCGCCGCCGCCGCTGCCACGGGAGCCGCGGGCGTCCTGCTGGTCGATCTGTCCCCATCCGTTCCCACCGTGCGTCGGTTCGAGGACGGCGACTCGCTCATCCTCACCGCGCCGAACAGCCGCGCGACCGCGTCATCGGCGGCGGGGAGTCCACGAGGAGGCACCAAGGTGGGATCTGCGGTCCTGCTCGGGGCCGGCGCGCTGGCCGCGGGGCTGGGCATCGCGCTCGCGGCCGTCGCTCATGCGCAAGGGCGAGGACTCGCCGACTCCATGCAGACCGTCTCCGGGTTCAACAGCGCACACGCCGCCTACCAGCAGGCCCAGGTCCGGGAGCGGGTCGGGGTTGGCGTTGCCATTGGCGGCGGAGTCGTCGCTGCCGTGGGGGGCATCACTCTGCCGATCCCTTCGTCACGGAGGAAGCCATGAGGCTCGCCCCCATGGGCCTCGTCGTCCTCGCCGGAGCCTTGCTCCTCACGAGCTGCCTGCCGCAGCTCTCGCTCCCCGCGCCGGTGGTCTCCATCGAGCCGTCCGAGCCCGACGCCGGCGACGACCTCACCCTGGTGCTGGAGTCGCTGTCTGCCGACGGTGCAGGCGTCACCTGGCAGATCGCCTGGGACCGGGGGACGAGACGGTGGGTGGCCTCGACGGAGCGCTGCGCGTGCCCGCGTCCATGACCGGGGACGGGGAGGTGTGGCGAGCCCGGGTGCGCGCGCGGCTGGGGGAGGAGATCGGCCCCGAGGCCAGCGCCAGCGTGACCGTGGGTGGCTCCGGCGACGATGACGACTCCGCGGTGGACCCGCTCACCACCGACGACGACGGCGACGGGCTGTCCGA
>Ga0222662_1000337_pt1 | contig 41699 bp, 36 predicted proteins | sample AntAcemetagen600_FD_179821 | JGI IMG/M metagenome (GOLD analysis project Ga0222662, IMG submission 179821) | Saline water microbial communities from Ace Lake, Antarctica - #600 | ecosystem: Environmental > Aquatic > Non-marine Saline and Alkaline > Saline | place: Antarctica: Ace Lake... | reverse complement strand
CCACCATGAGGATCACTTCCTTCCTCCCAGCCACGGCCGCCGCCTGCATCGCGGTGACCGCAACTGCCGACATCACCGGGGTTTACACCACCCGGTACACGGACACCTCCGAAGATCAGGGCCAGTCCGTGCAGACGACCACCGTGATCAACCTCTACGTCAGCTCCGATGACGACGCGGACACCGTGCTCGGCGTCTTCGACTTCAGCCTCGCCCCCGACGCCCAGGTGAGCTACTTCCAGAGTGCCACCGAGCCCCTGTTCCCGACGAACACTTGGTGGCTCCCCAAGAACCCCGGTGGCATCTTCGACATCGAAAGCGTTCGTCGCTCGGACTCCTTCGTGACCATCGGCGGCGTCGAGCAGAACGTGCTTCGGCCCGAACAGTCTCCTGGCGTGGGCGCTGGCCAGCGCCTCGACGACGACTTCGCGGATCCATTCGACGCCTTCTTCGCCTACCCCCAGCCGAACAGCGGGGGCTGGTGGAACAGCACCCCCGAAAATCTTGCCGGGCAGGTCGGCCCGGTGGCGCTTGCCGGTCCGGATGGTGAACCCTCGGGGTTCGGGCGTGGCGTCTTCGTCGGTCGATTCTCCTACTACGGCGACGACTTCTCCATCGAGGACACGACGCTCACGGTGGCCTGGAACCAGGGCCCGGGAACCCCGCAGCAGGAAGCCGACTTCACCATTCCTCCGGTGGTGACCCCCGTCGAATGCGTCGGTGACATCACCGGCGACAGAAACGTCGATTCGAGCGACCTCGGCATCCTGATCTCGCTCTGGAACACCAGCGCGAAGCGCAACCCCGAAGCCGACCTCAACCGCGATGGAACCGTGAACGCCGCGGACATCGGCCTGCTGATCGGCGCCTGGGGCCCCTGCCCCTGATCGACTTCGAAAACACCGCAACACACCAGCCCGCCTCGACCTCGCGTCGGGGCGGGTTGTCTTTCCACGCCGCGGCCCCATGCGATCGAGTCGACGAACGCGACGCCTGCCAACGGGCATCCTGATTCCGGTGGACGAGCATCGGTTCTTGAAGCGGTACCCCAAGGGCCTTCCCCGCCGAAGGCCCGCGGCCCGAATCCATTCGACCGGTTCGACGCCATCTCCGCAGGGCCGTTCAAACCAATATCGTGCCGCTCCCAGCATCGTGTCGCGTGAAACATCAATCAGTGAAGTCGTACTCGGCCAGAACGGCCTTGGGGTCAGCCATGAATCGAACCTTCAGGGCGTCGTCCTTCCAGCACGCCGCAAACAGCGATGCGAATTATTTCTTCTGCTCAGTCATGGATCTCATTCTTTCTCTTGATCTTGTCCGCCTCCGTCACTCTTACCACCGCCGACATTCTGTCCGTGAATCCTGACGGTTCGGGCGACTTCACATCGATCCAAGAAGCCGTTGATGCGGCCGACGACGGAGATTGGGTTCTCGTGAGCCCCGGCATCCATACGGAACCCGGGGGACAGGTGGTCGACCTCGTGGGCAAGGACATCATCTTGCGGGCCACCGGAACCGCTCAAGAGACCATCCTCGATGGCGAAGGCATGCGACGCGGGATCTACTGCGGCAATGGCGAGACACGATCGACCCTCATTCAGGGTTTTACCATTCGAAATTGCCTCGCAACTTAGTACGACTGGAATGGCAATAATGCGATCGACTTTTAGGAGTATTTTGGCGACGGATGCTGGAATCGCAACGGAAGTAGCCCGACCATTCGCGACTGCGTCTTCGTGGGCAACCGCGCCGAATATGGCGGCGCCATCTACAGTTGGAATTCTGCAACGCCCACCATGAGCGAGAGCGTGATCTGCGGCAATACGACCAACCAGATCGCCGGCCCTTTCGCAGATCAGGGCGGTAACGTGATTTCCGATTCCTGTGGCCCCGACTGCGCGACGGATCGTGATGGTGACGGTATGACCGGCGGTGCCGATCTCGGCCTCGTCTTCGTTGCGTGGGGTTCATGCCCGGGCTGCGCGGCCGATTTCAACGGCGATGGGCTCGTAAACGGAAAAGACCTCGGCGTCCTATTCGCCGCCTGGGGGCCTTGTTCCTGATTCACCGCTCTTTCGATGCTCCACGCGGGGGACCGACGCAATACAGCGAACTCGAGACGCCGTCTCAGTCTCATGGAGACCCCATCTCCTCCTCCACGCCTGACCGGAGGCGATATGCTCAATCACGATGAGCTTATGCCTTGCCATTCTGAGGGCTCCCACCGGCGACGCTTGGTCGCTGGACGGATGGGGTGGACCGGCCCTGATCATCGTCTCGCTGGCGATCGGCTTCACCATCGGCCGTCGAAGACGCGGCTCGGCCACTTCGAAACCGAGTCCTCCATCGAATATCTTCGCATCTGCGGAGGCGACCGATCTCGGCCTCCTCTCTATTGATGCGAATGGCAACCTCACCAAGTGGAGTCCGGGCATCGGCCCTCGGCTCGGCTTGTCGAACATGGAAACGACCGCGCTGATTCATTCCCGCCGCTGGCGCGAAAATATCCATGAATCGGACCAGCCAGCATTCTCATTGATCATCGCTGATGCATCACCGACCCATACGGGCCAAGGCCAGTTTCGAGTCAAAGACGAATCGCACGGCTGGCGTTGGATGTCCGCTCAATGTCTTGCCGACGAATCCGGCTCGATGCAAATGCTGCTGGTCGATATCACCGACCAGGTCGAAACCAAACGCCAGCAACAAGAGGTAGCCCACGTCCACCGAGTGGTTGCCACGGTGATCGAGACACTCGCCAGCGCTGAGCAAGTTGGAGAAACCGCGACAGAAGTCCTGGCGATCCTCGGCGAGGAACTCCAACTCACACGACTCTCCTGGTTCGAAATCGCCCCGCGATCCCGCGAGGCAACGCTACTCGCTGCGTGGTCGGCTGAAGGTTCCGACCAACCGCTGGCGTTCGATCCACGACCGGGCATCGCCAACCAGCCGGGGCTCCTGGACCGCGGACTCCCGCTACTCGGCACCTCCGATCACCCCCAGGCCCTCTTCCTTCCAATCCTGCTATATGGCCGGCTCGCCTCCGTTCTCACCTTCGAGACGAACGCTCGGGATCGATGGTCCAGTGCGACCCTCACCGAATTGTCAAGGATTGGAGAGGCTTTCGGAAGGCGAATCGAACAAGAGAAAGCCGCCGACGAACGGCAGGCCTTTGCGGCCCTGAGAGGTTCGCTGGAACGATCCGAGGTCATCGCGCAGTTGACCAGCGGCGTCGCCCACGACTTCAACAACTTGGTCTTCGCAATCTCTGGCCGCGTCTCCCTCCTGCTTCGTCATGCGAAAGATCCAATCTTCGTCGAGGGACTCGAAGAAATCCGATCGACCGTCGCATCCGCGGGCGAACTCGTCACGCGCCTCCTTGACGCCCAGCGTGAGGGTGCCGAACCGATCGAAATCTCCCTTGAGGCAGAACTCGAGAACGTGGGCCGAATGGCCGAGCGGCTCATCCCCAAACGCATCGATTTCAAGATCATCATCGATCTTGGTGAAGACGGCGATGAGCTGGTCATCGAAGCCCCACCGCAGGTTCTTCCGCAACTCATTCTGAACCTCGTGGTGAATGCCCGAGACGCGATCCAGTCCAAAGGGCGAATCAACCTGTCCGCCAAGAGAATCACCCAAGACTCCGTGGAGATTCGAGTCGACGACGACGGCCCAGGAATCAAACCAGCGGATCGATCACGATTAAAGACTGCATTCATCACCGGCGGAACGAGTGACGGCATCGGGCTCGGCCTTGCGATTTGCGCCCGGGTCGCTGAGGAAGCGGGAGGCCGGTTTGACTTGCTGGACTCTCCGATCGGCGGACTTGGAGGCCGGGCCGTGATTCCGGTCCACTCCGCCGCGATCAAGGCCGTAGAGAAGCCGGAGATCCACGAACCCGAAGACCGGAACCCAAACTCGGTACTAATTGTCGAGGACAACCTGGTGATCCGTGACGTCTTGGTTAAGTTCTTCCAAGGCGTCGGCGCGACGGTCATCGCCCGCGGCGACGCGCGCGACGTCGAGATCATTCTCAAAGATCACCCCGAGATCGAACTCCTCGTTTTTGATATCGACCTTCCGGAGCGGACTGGGGTGGAATGCTTAAAAAGCCTTCGTCTCGACGGTGTCAAGACGCCTTGCCTGCTGATCACCGGCGGCGTGACCGATCCACCCGAACTTGATCGAATTGCGTTTCTTCGCAAGCCTTTCAAGATTGATGCACTCCTCGCCTGCGCCCGCACCCTTCTGGGAACGTGTTTGCCAGACGACGAGAAGTAGGCCTTCGAACCACAACCGAATCGAGTCGCCTGCTGTTCCTCCAGAAGAGGAGCTGTGATCTGAAGCTCGTGACTCAGGGCTCGATCAGTCCTTCGCGGATCGCATAACGCGAGAGACCGACTCGGTCATGAATCTCTAATTTCGTCATCAATTGCGTGACATGCTTGTCCACCGTCTTCACGCTGATGTGCATGAGCGGGGCAATTTCTTTCTTGGAAAGCCCCTTGGCGATATAGCGAAGCGTCTCCAATTCACGAGATGAGAGAAGCGAGAGTCTTGATCCGCCGCCCTTTTGCCCGGGCATTGTGGCGATGCGCTCACTCACACTCGTCGAGTAGAACGACCCGCCCTTTCCGACCGCTCGGATGGCTGCCACCAGTTCCTCGGGATCGTCACCCTTGTAGACGTAACCGCGTGCCCCAGAGGCCCTTGCGGATTCAATAAAATGATCGTTGCATGAGCCCGAGAGGAAGATCACTTCCGTCTTCGGACTGATCTGACGAACTTCAGTGGCAGCCTGAAACGCGTCGACCCCGGGCATGTCAATGTCGAGCACCACGACATCTGGACGATTTTTAGCGGTTTCCCGGAGCGCCTGATCAGCATTTTCGACATCTGCAACGACATCGAGCCCCGCCGAGTCGTTGAGCAGTGCCACCAACGCAGAACGAATCAGCGAGTGGTCGTCTGCAATGATCACGCTTTGGTTGGATTGCATTCGAAGTGATCTCTCAGGTCTAACTTAGCCATGTCCACATCTATTTCGACCAATTCAACAGCCCTCCTGAAGATTTACCGAGATGAAAAACCTCTTGACGGTGGATGGATGCAGATTTTGTGTTCCGAAACGAGAGTCTAGGTATCCACCCCATAGAGAGAACGACGCGAGTCGTGTTTTATAGGTAACGACCCTTCGGTCAGGTAATGAACCCGACGGGCAAAACATGAGCGACGCGGTGGCCACGGAGGGCAGTGAAATGGGCCACTGCAATGATCCTGAGTAAATCAGGATGACAACCATCAGGAAAGCGAATCGTTATGAAAAACCAGGAAACGAACACAACAAAGAAGCGGGCGGATCTCGTCCTTGGTCTCTTCGAAGCGTACTACGACCGCGTTTACGCATTCGCGAGAAAGTCGGCAGAGCCCGCGATCGCCGAAGATGCCACACAAGAGGCTTTTGTGCGGCTGCTCCAGCATCCAAGACTTGAGGAACTGGAGATCTCGATCAGCTACCTGCTCAAGATCGTTCACAACATCCTCCGTCGTCGCTACTCGCGATCGGTCCGGCTTCGTGAAATTCTCGACGAAAAGGTGATTCCTCAAAAACGTCACGAGGTCGGCAAAGCACTTGAAGGACGGACCGATGAGCACATCGCGACCATGAACTCCGTCGAACGAGCGTTCGCGCGACTCAGCAACGACGAACGCGATGCCTTGCGAATGATCGTGTGCGAAGGAAAGAGCTATGCGGATGCAGCGCGAAGCTTGGGCGTCTCGGTATCTACGATTAATAATTGGAAGCACCGCGGTATCGATAAACTTCGAAAAACCCTCGACACCGAACAGGCCATTGAGCATTCACGCCTGAATCAACGTCACGCCCGCTCCGCATAGATCGTTGATTCGATCGTTGATTCGACCGATGTTTCGAATTCACTATTTCATGCCCTGAAACGGGTCCTCCACGGTGACCAAGACCACATCCATGCCACGGGGCTGATAGCCTCGTGGCATGGTTGACGAAGACCCCACCGATGACGACCTTGATCGTTTTGCTGGCGAAACAGGATTCTGCCCCGACTGTGGGCGAGAAATCTGGGATGAGGCATATCAATGTCCACACTGCAATGAGATCGTCGAGAATCGAGTCAGTCGTACCCCGACCGATAAGGCCGGGGGCATCCTCTCCGCGAAGTCCGTGGTGATTCTGGTGATCACGATCATCGCCGTCCTGGTACTGCTGCAACTCCGATGACCGATGCCTCCACAACGCCTCGTCCACCAGACCCTGGTACCCCGGAAAGTGCCGAACGGAGACGTTTCATCCTGCAAGTCGTCCAGCCGGGTCTGGCTGGATTGATGGACGGCTCGGTCTCGACCTTGGCTCCGCTGTTCGCCGCCGCGTTCGCCACCAAAGACACCGGACCGACGTTCAAAGTCGGACTTGCCGCGGCGCTCGGGGCTGGTATCAGCATGGCTTTCGCGGAGGCAATGAGTGATGACGGGAAAATGAGCGGCCGAGGCTCGCCGATCGTTCGAGGGCTGATCTGCGGCGGCGCGACCACGGTCGGCGGGTTGGGACATACCCTGCCTTATCTCATCAACGAATTTGAACTCGCCACCATGGTGGCCGTCGTGGTTGTTCTGATCGAACTTCTTGCGATTTCGATCATCCGTCGCCGATACATGGATACCCCGATCCTCAAGGCTCTTTTTGGGACCATGGTCGGCGGCCTGATCGTGTTCGGCTGCGGCGTTCTCATCGGCCAGAGTTGAATCCCTGGTCTGATCTACTGGTTGTCTTTCCAACCGAATTCACCGGCTTTCCCTTTGGAGCTTGCAATGCCTCGAACCACGTCCACCATGGTTGATCTGCACACCTTCGCACCTGAATTCAGCCTTCCGGATTCTGCCGGCCAGAGGCACGGCCTTCAGGATGCCGCCGCCGCACCAGCCGTGTTGGTCGCCTTCATCTGTAACCACTGCCCGTTTGTGACCCACATCGCCGACCAACTCTCCGAAATGACCCGAGGTTGGAAGCACGACGGCCTGGCGATTTACGCGATCATGTCCAACGACGTCGAAACCCATCCCGCGGATCATCCCAACGAGATGGCGAAGGAGTCTGAGGCCCGGAAGTACACCTTCCCCTACTTGTTCGACGAAGACCAATCGGTCGCCAAGGCATTCGGCGCGGCCTGCACGCCGGATTTCTTCCTCTTTGATGCTGATCGGCGATTGGTGTACCGCGGCCAATTCTGCGATAGCCGACCGGGCGGCGAGGTGGCGGTGACCGGAGCCGATCTTGATACGGCGGTGGAGGCCGTTCTGGAGGGCCGAGCAGTCCCCGGTGACCAACGGCCCAGTTTGGGCTGCAACATCAAGTGGAAGCCCGGCAACGAGCCTGCTGGCTGAATAGAGCCCTGTGACCGATGCCACCCCACAGGGATCGAGATCCACCAGCGGTTCGAGGCCTCCGAAGACGCTTACGTTCAACGGTCAACCCGCCCGGAAGCACACCAGACCAAAAATGGAACGCGGCCTCCCGAAGGAAGCCGCGAAGCGAGGCGGACGGGACTCGAACCCGCAACCACCGGCGTGACAGGCCGGTACTCTAACCAATTGAGCTACCGCCCCTCGCTGAATTTTCCACTCACCGAAAACGGCGAGATCTCTACCGCGGAGAACCGCTGAGACGGTACAGACTAGCGTCCCCCGGGCTTCCGTCAAGTCGGCAAGAAACCCGGCCTGAAGCCATCGGGGACTTGGTCACTTGGTGTCCGCCCAACTCGGCCCCCAAGATGGCTCAGCCAGAAGCGGAACCGTCAGATCCATCGCCTTCTCCATGCGTTCCCGGACGAGGGACGCGACGGATTCGACCTCACCCTCGGGCACCTCAAAGACCAGTTCATCATGAATTTGAAGGATCATCCGAGCCTGAGGATTCACGCCCGGAAGCGTCTCGTGCAGATCGATCATGGCCCGTTTGATCAGATCGGCGGCACTTCCCTGCACCACCGTGTTGATGGCCATGCGTTCGCCCTGCGAGCGTTCCTGTGGGTTGCGAGCATGAATCTGTGGAATTGACCGACGACGTCCAAGAATCGTCGAGACCCACCCTTCCGTGCGAGCCTGCTCGATGCAGGCTTCAAGAAAGTCCTTGATCCCAGGAAATCGCGCCTTGTAGTCCGCGATGATCTGGTCGGCACGCGGGACGTCGGTGTCAGCCCCGAGCCGCCGAGCCAGGCCGTACGCGGTCACGCCATAGACAATGCCGAAATTGATCATCTTCGCGGTGGTCCTCGCCGCCGCGTCGACTTCATCCAGGGGAATGCCCATCACCTCGCTCGCCACCGCCGCGTGAATATCATCACCCCGGTGAAAGGCCGCCCGCAGATTCTGGTCTCCCGAGAGGTGCGCCAGCATTCGGAGTTCGACCTGCGAGTAATCCGCGGCCAGCAGCACATGCCCGGGTTCCGCGACAAACGCCCGCCGGATCTGCCGCCCAACCTCGGTGCGGATCGGGATATTCTGAAGATTCGGATCACTCGAAGAGAGACGCCCCGTCGCCGTCACCGTCTGATTGAAGGAGGCATGAATCCGCCCGGTTTCCGGACGGATCGCCGCCTTCAGTGCCAAGAGGTAGGTATTGACGAGCTTGGTCAGTTGCCGGTACTCGAGAATGAGTGAGGGGATCGGCGTTTGAACGCTCGAGTCGTCGGCTAGTTTTTCCATCACCTCCGCGTCGGTACTGGGGCCGGTCTTCCCCTTCTTCAACGGCTTGATGCCCAATCCAGGCGGTTCTGCGGACGGTAAGTTGAAGAGCGCGGCCGCCAGCTGCTTCGGCGAATCAGGGCTGAAGGCATGGGGCGCCGCTTCCACGATGGACTGCCGGAGTTCTTCGATTCTGACCTGAAGCCCTTCACGCTGACGATCGAGCTCATCGGGCTCAACTCGAATCCCCTCGTACTCCAGACCGGCCAGCACCTCGACCAATGGGACCTCGGTGCGGTCGTAGAGGGTCGTGAGCGCTTCCGTTTCGAGTTCCCCTCGAAATCGCCGTTCGAGGCGAAGAGAGACGTCCGCGTCCTCGCCGGCGTATGGCGCGGCCTCGGCCAATGGAACCTCGCTAAAAGGCCTCTGGGTCTTTCCTCGGCCAATCAGTGCTTCGATCGGCACACAACGGCGATCGAGGATGGACTCGCTCAGGGCATCGAGTTTGTGGGTCGCTCGGGTGGCATCCTCGACATACGACGCCACCATCGAATCGCCGACCACGCCCTGCACCATCAATCCGTGAGCTCGAAGTACCACCAGGTCGAACTTTAGATTGTGGCCGACCTTTCCGATGTCGGAATCTTCGAGCAATCGCTTCAGCGCCGGTCGCGCGGCCTCAAGATCGAGATGCGTCTCCGGATCCGGAGAACGAAGCGGCACGTAGACACCGGATCCGACTTCCCAGGAAACAGAGACGCCGGCCAGCGTTGCGGTCCGAGGCCCCAGCGAATCCGTTTCGGTATCGATCGCGATCAGCCCCGCCTCGCGGGACCGTTCGACCATGGCCTCGAGCTCCTCCAAGGTTCTGATGATGCGGTAGTCACCATCAACCGGCTCTAAGGTTGGCGAGGCCGTGACCGAGATCGCGCCATCACCAAAATCGAACAGCGTTCCCGCCGCGTCATCGACCATCGGCTCCGAGGCCGGGGCGGAGGTTGTTTCAGCCTTTGAATCCGGCGATTGAAGCAATGCTCGAAAGCCCTGACGGTGACGTGAGAATCCCAAAATCCGCATCGATTCGTCGATCACCGCCGCGTCGACGTCTTCCAAGCGGACGGTCGCGTCTTCGAGCTCGAACGCGATGTCGCAATCGTCCTTGAGCGTGATGAGGGTTTTTCCAAGTGGGATTCGATCGCGGGCCGCGAGCAGGTTTTCTCGCCGCTTGCCCTTGATCCGTCGCTTGGAATCCTTGAGCCCTTCTTCACCGTCGATACATTCGTAGACGCCTTCGATTGATCCGAATTCGGCCATGAGACCCGCCGCCGTCTTCGGCCCAATGCCTTCCACGCCCGGCACGTTGTCCGCGTTGTCGCCCATCAAGGTCAGCATGTCCACGACTTGGTCGGGCCTGATTCCGGGAAGATCGCGTTTGAGATCGGCAGTCTTCTCCGCGAGTTCGGCCGGGCCCGTCGAGGTGTCCTTGTGCACGTCGATCAACGACACCTGATCGTCCAGCAGCTGCTGGAGATCCTTGTCCTTGGAGATGATTCGAATATCGAGCTCTGGACGCGATCGACGCATTCGACGAACGATCGTCGCGATCACGTCGTCGGCCTCGAAGCCCTCAAGCCCGAAGGAGGGAACGCCAAGTTGACCCAAAACCTCAAGACATCGATCCACCTGTGGCTTGAGATCCGAAGGCGGCGCGTCACGATTGGCCTTGTACTCCGGGTAGATCTGCGAACGAAACGTGCCACGATCGCCGGACACGTCGAGCACCACCGCCAGATGGCTCGGCCGATACTCCCGGAACAACTTCAGGATCATGTCCGTGAAGCCGAAAGTCATGTGCGTGGGTTCACTGGTGACCGGACTGTGCATCTCGGTTCGAATGGCGTGATAGGCCCGAAAGAACTGGGCATAACCGTCGATGAGATACAAAACCTCTGGTTGGCCAGCGGCCGACGTGTCCGCGGTCACGAGCCGACCTCCGCGGTGGCCTCCGCGTGCAGGACGCGGAGTCGATCCTCGACGGCGGCCTGAAGCGGGATCTCCCGACGACTCATGACAGTCCGAGCGACGTCGATGAATTTTTCAAAGCGGTAGGCCCTGGTTCCATCGTCCGTCAACCAGGCAAACGCCGGCGTGGTCGTCGGCGGCGGCGTGCTGGTCGCCACCATCGCGCCAGTTCCGATGGCGGTGCCAGTCATGATTCTGGTTCCGATCGCCGTCTTGGCGTGATCCCCGATGACACACCCGAGAAACTGCCGCCCACTTCGAATCCTCGGGCCATCGGGGGTCAGTTTCATCATGACCTCGCCGTAAGTGTTGAGCAGATTGGAGTTGACCGTGGAAGCACCGAGATTCGCCCAAGACCCAATCCAACTATCACCCAGATGCCCATCGTGGCTCTTGTTTGCGAAACCTTGGAAGACCGTACCACCCACCTCACCGCCAATGCGACAATGCGGTCCGATCACGGTATTCGCCTTGATCGTGGCATGGTCGGCGATGCGAGTTTTTTCGAGTACGGCACAAGGCCCGTGAAAGACCGCATGGATGCCCAAGTGAACGTGTGGGCCGATGAAAATCGCCCCTTCACGAGCATCAAAGACGACCCCCGGATCAATGACCGCAGCGTCACTGACCTGCACCGGGTGGTCCCCCAGTACCGTCGCGCCCCGATCGCGAGGATCGATGAGCAGCCCAACCTCCGACGCCATCAGTTTCAGATCAGATGCAATTCGACTGCCCGCAGTCGCGAAGATATCCCAGGCTGCCCGTGCCAAGGGTAAGTTGGCCGAAGTCGATGGTGTGACGTCGGCGGGAAGGCTCCTACGTTCGATGAGTGCTCGGAGCGAGGACCGATCAAGCAATGCCAAAACAATCGAGTCGTCATCGGCATCCACGAGGGCCGTCCCAAGGGCTGGCGCCACGCCAGCCGGAACTTCAAGCAATCGCGCGTTCAGAACCAAAAACGGTCCATCACCCTCCGGCGCTAGATTGACCGCGACTCCGGGATGGGCCGCCGCGACGACGCCTTCGATCGATTTCGGAACAATCATTCCGATCATCGGAAGGCCCAGATGACGAGAAAGTCGTTGCGCAGTCGTGAGAATTCCACTGCGGAGATCCACCGCAGACCGGAGATCGGTCATGGGACCGAAGTGACCGTGTCCATCGTCGTAAAAAACCAATCCTTGCATGCCCCGAAGATACCCGTTCCGAGGTCCTCGCGGGATTCGAATCGGGCCGTCAGCGGCGAACCGACCCGACCTCAAACCGCCAACTCGACCAGGTGAGCAGGAGAATCCACGCGAAGGGGATTCCGAAACCCCCGGTGTACATGGCCTCGCCCATCCTTCGCCCGAGTTCCGAGGCCGCCGACGCGTCACCCCAAGGTGTCGCGGTCTCCGCGTAGAAGCTCCGAATGGTCCAGACCGCCATGAAGGCAACGTCCACGGCCAGAAGATAGGGAATGGTCAGCAGGCCGACGGCAATGGGGTTCCGACGGAAAACCATCGTCCGGATTGGCAGGATGAGATTGGCCCCGAAAACACACCCCATCGCATACGGTCCGATGAGAAAGAATGGCTCGTCGATTCGATAGGTTGAGATCGTCGCGAGATCGAGGAAGATCCCAGCCACCAAGGCCGTCCACAAGACGGTTCGCCGAGGTGCGAACAGGCCAACGAAGACCATCAGCACCGCGGTGGACATTGGATGAACGCCACCAATCGAGAGTGCCATCAGAAAGCTCGAATCGAGCACGAGGCAAATGGCCAGCGCAATGGCGAAGATGCCGAGCCTCATGGCGCCGCCCCTTCGCTGCTCTTCGGACCGACAATCAGGAAGTGGTCGAGCCGCTGCGGATCGTTGAGGACATCGATACGAACGGTCTTCCGAGTGGGATTCGACTCCAACGTGCTGATCTCCCGGACCATACCGATCACCAATCCTTGGGAAAATCGTGACCAGCCCGGATCATGCAATCTCGCGACCATTCCGACCTCGATCGCGGCCGCTCGATCAACGGTGGTGGTCCAGCCCCCATTGTCCGGCGTGAGTTGGACCGGCACGCCTTCGCGACCTGGCGAATCAGCGGCTATCCCTTGATCATCAACCAGCCGCGCGTCAAGCAATCCGAATCCCACCGCGGGACGCACCCATGCGGTGGTCGGACCAACATCAGCCAGAACCCGACCCACCAGGGTATCTCCTCGATGCACCGCGACCGCACCCGGAAAAATACCCCGACGAGTTCCTGCGTTCACTCGCAACGGCGACGCTGGATTACTCGGATCACCACCGATCACATCCACTTCAATGGCCATGAATTCACCGACTCCGCCGGTCGGAGGAAGGCCCCGGAGCGACTTCACCAGTCCTTCGAGTTCACGGACTCGCTCGTTGGCGGCATGAAATCGTCTTCGATATTCGTTTCGTTCGGTCTCAAGAAGATCAAACTGCCCCCGATCCGCCAAATCACTTCCATCCACGGTGAGCCAGATGCGTACCGAGGTCGCCACGTCGCCCAGGGGTACCAATGGAAGTCGGACGATTTCCGAGAGCCGATTTGTCCATGGAATGAGCCAGTTGGTGGGCAGCAGAGATAGCACCAACACCACCAGCATTGCCAGTGAGAAAGGGCCCATCAGAACATGACGTGTGCGATTGATCGGGAGCCTCCCGTCGAGCGGCTCAGACTTCGTCGAGGTCTGATTCGAGCGTCGCTTTCCAGTCCTCGAGGCTTTCGAGGTAGATACTGGTTCCCCGAGCGACGCAGGTCAGTGGATCCTCGGCAACTCGGACGTCGAGCCCGGTGGCGTTGGAGATGACCACTCCCATACCACGGAGCAACGCCCCGCCTCCGGCCAACATGATCCCGTTGTCGACCAAGTCCGCCGAAAGTTCGGGCTCTGCGTGCTCCAGCGTGCGGATCACGGCTTCAACAATCTGGTTGACCGGTTCCGTGAGCGCCTCGCGGATTTCGTCGCTGGTGACCACGGTCTTTCGAGGAAGACCGGTGACCATGTCTCGACCTCGAACTTCCATGTTCATCGTCTCACCGACCGGCGCCGCCGAACCGATTTCGATCTTGATTCGTTCCGCGGTCTGCTCACCGATGGTCAGGCCGTAACTTTTCTTCATGTGGCTGATGATCGATTCGTCGAAGTCGTCTCCCGCAACCCGGATGGATTCACAACTCGCAATGTCCGCCAACGACATGATCGCGACTTCCGTCGTACCACCACCAATGTCGACGATCATGCTTGCAGTCGGTTCGGCGATCGGAAGGCCGGCACCGATCCCCGCGGCCATCGGCTCTTCGACAAGGTAAACCTTCCTGGCACCAGCCCGCTCCGCAGAATCAAGCACCGCTCGTTTCTCGACGGCGGTGATGCCGGAGGGAATCGCGATGACGACCCGGGGACCAAAGATCCGACTTCGACCGTTCACCTTGCGGATGAAGTAGCTGAGCATCGCTTCGGTAATTTCGAAGTCGCTGATCACGCCGTCCTTGAGCGGGCGGACCGCCGAGATGGACCCAGGCGTCTTCCCAAGCATGTCTTTCGCGGCCCACCCCACGGCCGTGCCGTTGTTGATGACCCGATTGGTCCCCTTCCGAACTGCGACCACCGAAGGCTCGTTCAGAACGATGCCTTCCCCGCGGACGCAGACGAGGGTGTTGCAAGTACCCAAGTCGATGCCCATATCGACGCTGAACCAACCAAGAATGGAATCGAAGAACATGTTTAATGGTGTCCATGGAGGAAGGACGAATCGACTCAAGCGGCTCCCAGCAGCCCATCAGGAGGATCGGCCGCTGTATCCGTGCCGCGAGAATACCCGAGGAGCCAGACGGACGCCGGAAATGCAACGTGGGCATCTCTCGATTGAGAGACGCCCACGCGAATGCATCGTCAGGCCGAGCAGTGTGGAGTTCGAACTCCAGCCTGCCCGATCTTGGGGTCATTTCACGACGTCGAAGCCTGGAAGGCCAAGGAAGACGTTCTCAGACTGTACCGAAGCAGTCCGGTCGGTCGATGCCTCGACTTGTGTCGAATTGGCCATCGCGACCGAGACCAGCCCGGCGGTGAGGACGAGAAAGGCTGCGAAAAGCAAGCCGGTGTAGACGTCCAAATCGCCTCCGGAACGTCGAATAGGTGCGGTCATGGAGCTCATGGGTGATTCCTTGCGAAACGAGCGGCAGTTGCCGATTGAAGAACGCGATCGATTCGAGAACGAGCCGTTTGATTCACTGACCCTTGCGAGCGATCGCCCGTTGGCCGGATCGAACCGCACCGCGGTTGTTGGCATCCTCGAGCTCGACGACGCCCGTGGCGCGGTTCACATCAACTTCGATGATCCGCAGGTTGCCGACGAATCGACTCCCGTCAGCGAGGGTGAGGACCCAGCCTTCCTGAACGCCATCACGGCTGCCGGCATTGATCTCGGCGAGGACGGATCCTTCCGAACGGCGAACGTTGATAATCGTCGCGGAAAGGTTGCGATCGGCGGGAAGCGTTCCAGCCTGAGCGCCAGCCCGGGCCGAGGGAAGCTCGCCGATATAGGCGACGTATCGCGCGATCTTACCGACCGCCTGGTCACGCTCATCATTGAGCTGCTGGACTTCTTCCTGAAGCGCCCGGCGGGCCGCTTCTGCGACCTCAAGGTTGGAACGAATAATTCCGAGTTCCTCTTCAAGATCGACCGACTGTCGTTCTGCATCGACGGCACGAGTTCGAAGTGATCGAAGCTCTACGACCAGCGTTTCACCAAGCTTCTGCTGAGCCTGCTGGGTCTCGGCCATCATCCCGATCCTGGCATTGATTTCTTCCTGACCACTTCGAGCCATGGCGAGTTCGCCTTGAAGCCGAGTGACTTCCGCGACCTTGCCGTCACCATTTTTCTGGAGCTCGGCAATTCGAAGCTCCAGCTCTTTGGTCTGAACTGCAGCCGCGGAGGCTTCTGCCATCCGGACCCGCTGCTCGAAGCCGAGGTTTTCAAGGGCGGCGTTCTTGCCTTGGTTGGCAGCCGTCCACTTGGTCTTGAAGGACTCTTCGTTCATCGCATTCACCGCCACCAACGGCGTGATCATCACCGCGAGGAGGGAGACTAAAACGATGAAGAGCTTGGTCAGGAGATGCACGGGCGGAGTTCCTTTCTGAGCGAACGGACTGGCGAGCGGCTCGAATCCTTCGAAGCCTGTAGCGAAACAGTTTATCGGGCATCCAAAACCGAAGGACGGTTGGGGCCTGAAGATCAGATCTGTTCCGCTTCGCCGGAGCGAAGAGTCACACGTTGGTCGAATCGGCATACCGCCGAAATCAAATCAAGAGGCCGACACACATCGCCGACCTTGCAGTTACGTGGTGGATCGAACGGAATCCTCCGGTCGTAACACCTCTTGAAGCCGTTTCTTGTACCTGTACCGGCCTCCAGTGTCAATCTGGAGCGATTGCCGTGGCCGACCCCCAACTGTCGCGACGGCTCAATATGGAGCCTGCGGCGGCCGTTCTTACCATGGGTTCGACGTCTACCAAAAGACTTTCGAGGGCGGCCAATGCCTCTGACCCCGGGACGATGCCGAGGATCGCCGCGGCCTGCAAACGGCGACGAGGATCTCTGGCCTTGATCTGGGAAAGAACCACGACGGAGAGCTGCTCCGGAAGTGGCGGCCCAAGCCGGAATAATGCCGCCGCGGCCGCCATCTGGATCTCCGGCGGGCGAGCCTGATTGCCACTGGCGACGATCAGGCGAAACAGCATCGATCTGGCCTGCTCGTCTCCCAGCCGCCCAAGCATGTCGCAGGCCAGCACGGTGAGCTCACCCTGTTCCACCGGCGTAAACAATGCGGCGCGAATCGGCTCGATACTGTCTTCATCGCCAAGCCGCACCAAAGCTTCGGCCGCCTGGAGCTCGGTCAATCTGACCCGCATCGCGTTCTCAAGGCGCATCCCCTTTCCGAGATTTGACTTGATCACCTGGATGGCGCTGGAATTCCCCATCAGCCCTAAGACCAGATACGCATTCCCTCGGATTTCAGGACTGTTGCTGAAGACCATGCCACCAAGCGGGCTCGGATCAACCGGCTGCCCGAGGGCGTCGAGGGCGTAGATCGCGGAGGCCCGAACTGAATCCGATGGATCCATGACCAACGGTTCAATCAAGGCCGCAAGCCCTTCGAGCCCCGCATCACCCACGGACATGGTGGCGATGAACCGCACCCCGCGGTTCTCGTCGATGAATCCAAGCGGTGCGACCTGGTAGAGCGCCTCGGGATTTCCTTCCAATGCCTCGAACGCGTTCGCCCGAATCACCGCCTCTGAAAATGTGACCGCCTGCAGCAACCAAGAGGTCGCGCGAGCCGCCGGCGTCGTTCCGCTCAAAACAACCGGACCGGTGGGCTTGGGCCGAGCGGGCCTCGCGACTTCAACCACTTCAACCAACTCGGTCACATCAAAGTCTGGCGAGCGCGTTCCTGTCTCAGCCATCTCCGGGGACGCTTCAATCACCACCACCCGCTGGGGTTGGTCAACTTCGAGGGTCGTCAGACTCTGGTCTCGAGTGCTCCACGGTTTCGACTGATTCGGCTCGATGCACGCGGAAAGCAGGAGCCCGGTCACACCAGCCAAAGACAGCAACAGCAACTCTTGAATTCTCATGTCGTTTCACCCTCTTGGCGATTCTGGTTGACCGGTTCCACCCCAGCCATTCTCATCGGTTCAACCGACGCCCTTCCGCCAATCCCCCCAGCGAACACGAGCATCACCACGAGGATCCCGAGGATACTCCGACCTGGCCATTGGCCAATCGCCGAGAAGAGCGTCCAGCGATCATCGAGGCGGACGAAACGGGGTCCGAACATTTCGGTCCGGCGAGGCGGAAGTGGATTCAACACCCGGCCGGAACTGTCAATCCCACACGAGATTCCCGTATTGACCGCCCGAATCATCGGCACTCGATTCTCGATCGCCCGGAACCGGGCGGCCAGCAGGTGCATCCGTCGAATCCCATCCGAGGCGCCGAACCAGCCGTCATTGCTGGCGTTGATCAAAAAGCCCGCGACCTTTCGACCGTCTGACCAGACCAAATCACGGCACAACAACGGCACGGTGTCTTCGAAGCAGATCGGCGTGCCGAAGAAGGTGGACTGATCCTCGCCATTCTGATCGACCCACTCGACTGGGAATCGGACCATCTGCGTCCCCGCATTGAGATCAAAGGCCATCCCGCGAGCCCCGAAGGCCAGCATCTGCGTCTGCAGCCACGGCCACGCGGAGATGTATGGCATCGTCTCACCGAACGGCGTGAGGAAGACTTTGTCGTAGCGAAGCCGCGCGGAAGCCGGCGGCTCATCTCCGGCGTCTGGGGAAACCACCGGATCTAAGAGCACCATGCTGTTGTACCGCTGATCCCAGACGAGTTCTCCATCCGCTTCTCGGAGCCCGACGATGGTCGAGGTTCCAAAGAGCATCGGCGTACCGATTGCATTCGTCAGATCCATGGCCGCGACCGCGAATCGCGTTCCCGGCCAATATCCGCCCGCCTCCAACGCTGCCATCGATTCAGCATCGAATCCCGGACCAGGCAACATGGTCTCGGGCCAGATCACCAGATCGACCGCCTGATCAGCGCGAACCGCTGATCGCACCGCGGCATAGGTCGCATCCCGGAAGGAGATGAAGTCGCGTTGTTGCTCTTCGATGGTCCAACGAACTTTGTTGGACTGGGGAATATTCGTTTGCAGCGCCATGATCGATGGGCCGCGATTCCCCGCCCCCATCGGTCGCACCCGAAGAAAGCCGTAGGTCACCACCAGGCCCGCAAGGAGAACCGTACAAGCCACCGCGAACCACCTTCGCGACGCCAGCCCTCGTCTCAACCAAGCGTCCGCGAGCACACCTGCAATTGCCGCAGGCAGTACGCCCACCAGTTCCATGCCTCCGAGGTCAGCCACCTGGGCGAGCGGAAGCCAGCCGATCAACGGTTGACCGAGCAGATACCAGGGATACCCATCGAAGAAGATGAAGCCCCGGATGAATTCGACTCCGAGCCATGCGATGGGAAGCGTCAATGCCAGCGGAAGGCCCCCGAATCGTTGCCGGCGTGCCAGTCGACGAATACAGAGCGCCGCGAGGACCGTCCAGATCGCCAGATATATGGCCATGGCCGGCAGCCCGGCCCCGCTGATTTCACCGACCCATAGATTCAGAACCGCCCAGCCGATCGTCGACGTCAAAAGCGTCCAAAGGATGAGGGTTCGTCGTCGCTCCGCGCTGATGGCCGCGATGGCGAGCGGGGCGAGTGAAATCATCGCGAGCGGCCAAAGCCCAAAAGGCGGAAAGGCACCCGCCCAGCAAATGGCATGCAGGCCGGTGAGTACCGCCACTTTCCATCTGGCGAACCGGGGCTGGGTCTCTGCGGTCATTCGGTTACTTGCCCGCGTAGTCGATGATGCGACCGATCTCGCTTCTGAGGTCGCGACGATGAACGATTCGATCGACGAATCCGGAGTCTTTCACAAATTCGGACGTCTGGAATCCTGGCGGAAGATCTTGTCGGATGGTATTCCGAATCACCCTTGGACCGGCGAAGCCGATCAGCGCTTTGGGCTCCGCGAGGATCACGTCACCAAGCATCGCGAAACTCGCGGTCACGCCGCCGGTCGTCGGATCCGCGAGCACGGAGATGAACAGTCCGCCCGCTTCGTCAAATCTTGCAAGGACCGCAGAAGTCTTCGCCATCTGCATGAGCGAATACCCCGACTCTTGCATTCTGGCACCGCCCGAACAGGAGAAAATCACCAAGGGCAGATCGTGGTCGATGGCGTACTCGGCCGCCCGGGCGAGTTTCTCGCCGACCACGGATCCCATTGAGCCCCCGAGAAACGCGAAGTCCATCGCGGCGAGCACGACTTTTCGCCCTTTGACGAATCCAACCCCTGTCAGACACCCGTCGTTCTCTCCGCTCTTCTTTCGGGCCGCCTCGATTCGGCTTCGATACGTCTTGACGTCAACAAAGTTGAGTGGATCCGATGCCGTGAGGTCTGCGTTGAAGGGTTCAAAACTCTCGGGGTCGACAATTTGCCGAATACGAACCCGCGCCGACACCCGATGATGATGATCGCACTTCGGGCAGACTTCGAGGCTCGCCTCAAGCGTCTTCCCGAAGATCGTCGCGCCGCATTTCCGGCATTGGACCCAGAGCCCTTCTGGCACCGCCTTCTTGGCAGAGATATCGGCCTGTTCCCACGTCTGTTTCGCCACGGTCATCTCTCGAAATCACGGAATCGAGGTCGATGGAATCCCCACGTCGGGGATCATCCGATGCCGGTGAGGATACCAGCCACCGTTCGCACTCGGAGGATTCCGCTCAGTTTCCCTCGCCTTGAGCGATCGCGTCCAGCACGTGATCAAGCCGGTCCGTGACATCGGCGGGGATTGCCCAGGTCTCAACCCGGGCTCGACCTTCCATCCAACGCCGCGGATTTCCTTCCGGGAGCCCCGCCAATGCGGTCCGCAGGAAGCCTCCCGCAAGATCGTGGACCACAATTCCCACGGCCTCGGTTCGATTGCGATGGAGAATTTCCCGGCCCGCTTCAATGAGTCGGACCCGAGCATCCACAAAAGGCTCGCCATCAGGTGGCATCAACGCCGACGGGTCTTCTTCCCACTGCCGAGCCCGTCGTTCAAATCGATCGCGGAGCTCTTCCAGTGTGATGCCTGCCAGCACGCCGAGGGCCGGATCTGCCAACTCGTCGTTGCCCTGCGGGCGGCTCCCGAACGCCTTGGCGGCAAGCTGAGCCGTGGAGACCGCAGACTGATCGAGCGGGTGATGTATCACACGAGGTCTGGGGAACGGATACGAAGAGGCCCGTTCGACGGCCTCTTGGGTCGCCGCTTCACCGGCCGGGGTCAAAGGTAGATCCTCATCGCCTCGGAGTCGATCTTCCGCATCCCATTCATTTTCGCCGCAACGAATGAGCCAGAGAACCCTGGTTCGACGACCACCGAACATCAGCTGCCTCCACCGTTGCGGAGCGCCTCGATGGAAGCGGCATAGTCGTCACCGCCGAAGATGGCCGTGGCCGCCACCAGTACGTCGCACCCGGCATCCCGAACCGCGGTGGCGTTCGCAGGCGCGACGCCGCCGTCCATTTCAAGACGCTGTGTGGGCCCGAGCCGAGCCGAGAGGGCTCTGGTTTTTTCTAACACCGAATTGATGAATGACTGGCCGCTGAATCCTGGGTGCACGCTCATGACGAGTACCAGATCGAAGAGTTCTGCGACTCCATCGAGTACTTCCAGTGGCGTCTCAGGGTTGATGGCAATCCCCGCGGACATACCGAGGCGATGACAACGATCTCGAAACGCGACGGGGTCCTCCAGGACCTCGATGTGCCCGGTGCAATGATCAGCGCCCGCCTTTGCGAACGGCTCGAGAAATGATGTCGGATCAGTCAGCATGAGATGAACATCGAGGAACGCCGCGGGCGCGCCTCGTCGAACTGCGGCGCACACCGCAGGTCCCATCGAAAGATTTGGCGCGAAGTGCCCGTCCATCACATCAACATGGAGCGTGTCGGCCCCTGCATCGAGCGCTGCGTGGCAATCGGAGGCAAGCCTTGTGAAATCTGCGGAGAGGATCGACGCGCTGACCAGCGTTCCGATATCCGGCCGTGTGATGAGATTCGAGACGCCGGTCACGGTATCGGTCATGGGTTGATCACCTTCATGTGTTTCCGGGATTAGAACGACCGACCCCCGGGGAGGGAGCCGGTCGTCGAATTCGTGCGTTCCATGCGGATCATGCCGATCATGCCGATCAACGCCGAGCAGCGCCGGGACGTTTCGCTTGGCCTCGGTAAATATCAAGGTTTCGTTTGAATTCGGGCTTCAAGTCCGGATTCGCGGTCATCCAAGCCTGCATCTGCTCCCGGATTGCTCGGTTGGAGTCGCCTTCTGCGAACGCAACTTTTGCTGACACCGCGAGGGCTTCGGGGTCTCTTGCCCCAGCCTTTTGCAGCATGGCGTCAGCGGCCTTTCGAGCCGCATCGATGTTATGAACTTCTTCATCAGGATCGGCGGCGGTCATGACCGCGATCATCTTCAGCGCGCCTGAATCATCGCTGTACATATCGATCATCTCAGCAACCCAAAGGTCTGCGGAGGCTGAATCGTTCTGCTCGGATGCCATGAGGCGGTACTTGTCGAGCGCGACTTGGACGAAGACACCGTTATCGAGTGCGATCACATCATCCATGTGCTGATAGGCGTCGCCATAGTTGCGAACCTTGGCGGCTCGTCTCGCCGCTGCGAGCTTCGGGGCCGCCTTCTTCATCAACGTCGGGCTGTAGCGCCCCGCCACAACCTTGGCGAGAATCTCTTCGAACTTCGGATCCATCGGATGGCCGATGTACGCGATCGAGTTATCGTTGGCCACGATGAATGCAGAAGGAATTCCCTTCTGACCGGCGGCGTCAAAGAATTTTCGCTTGACCCCTCCGTCGATCGCCACCGAATAGCTCATACCGTCGCCCTTGCCGCGGACGAAACTTCGGACTTTCTCGACGGCATTGACTTCGTCAGACACCCCGATGATCGACAGGCCTTTGCCCTTGTATTTCTTGTAGAGATCGTTGAGGTGGGGAATCGACTGGCGACATGGACCGCACCAGGTGGCCCAGAACTCGACCACATATGGCTTCCCAGCCCCAACCGTGGTTTCGCCTTGGATCCACTCCTTGACTTCAACGTCGGGCGCCTTATCCCCGACTTTTAATTCGGCGGCAAGGGTCGAAGATGCGAGCACCGCGGTCGCGGCAATGGTGAATATCTGATGGAACATGCTTGGTCGTCTCCTAATCGGACGCTTTCAGAATGAGAACACGATCATGGATCCGGGCCCCGGAACGCCGGTGATCGACTCTCTAGCCTACCCGCCGCGAGGCCCTAAAGCCACGCCGCACAGCGGAACGATGCCTCCGAGGGCGGATCACGCCAGATCAAGCGCGTCCACGCCCGGCATCGGCCCACCTTCCAGCATTCGCAAACTCGCACCTCCTCCGGTCGAGACATGCGTAAAACCGGCCCCGAGGCCGAGATCATTCACCGCCGCCGCGGTATCCCCACCGCCGACGACCGACGTCGCGCCCGCGGCGGTCGCCTCGATCATCGCGTTCGTGATCGCCAGCGTGCCTTGATCGAACGGAGGAATCTCGAACAACCCCATCGGCCCGTTCCAGACCACCGTTCGCGCCGCTCGCACCGCCGCTGAGAATGCGTTGATCGATGCCGGCCCGATATCCAAGCCCATCAGGCCACTTTCGATATCCGGACCGGAAACCGTGGTCTCGACTCCAGCCGCCGGCGCCGATGCACAAACGAAATCTACCGGCAGGAGGAGCGTGGTTGCCGTCGCATCGACGGCGTCGATGATCGCGCGGGCTTCCTCGATCATTGATGTTTCCACGAGACTTCGCCCGGTGTCATGCCCCATCGCCCGAAGGAGCGTAAAGGCCATGGCACCGCCGACCACGAGCGTGTCGACTCGGCCCGCAAGGTGCCGGATCGTCGCCAGCTTGTCGGAAATCTTCGCGCCTCCGAGGACGGCGACGAACGGACGCTCCGGCGAATCGATCGCACCGCTGAGATACCGGAGCTCGGCCTCCAGCAATCGGCCGGCGGTTCGAGGCCGCCCTTCCATGGCTTGAGGCACCGCAACCATCGACGCGTCGGCGCGGTGCGCCGCCCCGAAGGCGTCCTGGCAGTACACGTCTCCGTAGCGGGCGAGGCGGGCTGCAAAATCGACGTCGCCTTTTTTCTCATCCGCGTGAAAACGTAGATTTTCCAGCAGGATCACTTCACCCGAGCCGATCGAAGCGACCGCCGCCCTCGATGCGTCGTCGAGGCAATCAGCACTTGGAAGATTCACCGGCCGACCCAGAAGTTCCGCCAGCCGAGCCGCGGCGGGCGTTAACGAGAAGGCCGATTCAAACCCGTTTCCAGAAGGCCGCCCGAGATGACTCATCAGCACGCATGACCCGCCTCGATCAAGAATGGATTGAATGGTGGGTATCGCGGCCCGAATCCGACTGTCATCGGAAATCACGCCGTCAGAGATCGGCACGTTGAAATCGACCCGTACCAAGACGGTTCTTCCCGACACTTCGATGGCGTCGATGGTCGTTCGAGTGACACTGGGCAAGAGATTCTCCTCGGGGTTTCATCCAGCGGATGCCGACGCAATGATGCGGCGTACCCGCAGGGGTTTCGATGATATCGACGTCCAGTCCGTGGGGTCGCTACCGTCACAGACAGTGACCCATGATTCGCCTAAAAACCTCCGAGCGCCACTTCCCGACCCGGCACCACTCAGGCCGATCATTCTTATGCTCGGACCCACCGGCAGTGGCAAGACCGCGTTGTCGATTGAACTGGCGAACACGCTCCCCCACGGCGGCGAGTGCGTGCTGGCCGATTCCATGCAGGTCTATCGAGGTATGAGCATCGGCACCGCACAACCGACGCAATCGGAGCTCGATTCGGCGCCCCACCACCTGTGCGGCTTTGTTGATCCGCGATCCGCCGAGTTCACCGTACGGAGCTGGTTGGATGCCGCCGAAACGGCGATTCAAGACATTCGAGCGCGGGGCCGGCATCCCATCGTCGTCGGCGGCACGAACCTTTATATCCGAGCCCTCCTCGAAGGTGTCTTTGAAGGCCCCGGCCGGAATGATGCCCTCCGAGCCAAGCTCGAACAAGTTGATGCCGCAGAACTCCATGAGCGGCTTACCGTCATTGATCCGGAATCGGCCCAGAGAATTCATCGCAATGATCATCGCCGCCTGGTGCGAGCGATCGAAGTGCACGACGCAACCGGCATCCCACTTTCGACCCAGCAGAAAGAGTGGTCCGACACGGTCCGCGGGCGACCCGATACGCGGGTACTGATCCTCGACTGGCCAGTGGAGGCCTTAAATCGTCGGATCAACGCGAGGGTCAAGACCATGATGGATTCTGGCCTGCCCGAGGAGGTGCAGCGGCTCCAAGCGGAAGGCGGGCTCGGTCTCCAGGCACGAGAGGCGGTTGGCTACCGAGAAATTCTCGAGCACCTTGAAGGCCGGTATTCGCTCGCGGAGGCCACGGAGCAGATCAAGATTAGGACGCGCCGTTACGGTAAGCAGCAACGAACTTGGTTGCGGCGATTCTTGGCGGTCGCAGGGGCCATCCGAATTGATCCAGAGGGAAGAGAGGTCAGAGATCTGGCCCAGGAGGCGATCCTCAAGCTCGCGGACCAAGCCTGAAGACCTCGCGAACATTTTTTTCTCGACCTAAAAAGGCGCAGTCTCTGCCGAAACCCCCTTTTTAGGCAATGAGAGGGCGTTTTTTGTTTTGGGCTTGACGAAACCCCATCCGCAATCTTTCAATGCCGCCCCCCTCGCTGGCCGAATCGTCCTGCGTCAGCCCCCTTTCTCCGTCCCCTCCAGTCCCCGGAGTGGTGAATCCCACCGCCTCAGGATGTCGATCGTCGAAGTACCACATGGCTAAGAAGAAGACCACCAAGAAGTCCACCGCCAAGAAATCACCGTCCAAGAAGACGGCGAAGGCCGTGACCAAGAAGAAAACGACGGCAACGACGAAGAAGACGACGAAGAAGACGTCGAAGAAGACGTCGAAGAAGACGTCGAAGAAGACCACCAGCTATCCCGCACCGCCGTCAGCTGCCGGAAAGCAGCTGGTGATCGTGGAAAGCCCGGCAAAAGCCAAGACCATCAACCGGTACCTCGGTCCCGAGTTCGTGGTTACCGCTTCAGTCGGACACGTTCGAGACCTGCCGAGCAAGGCGCCCAAGGGTTCGAAGCAACCGGTGCCCGGCGTTGATCTCGAAAACGACTTCAACCCCACCTATGAAGTGCTGGATGCGAAGAAGAAGACCGTCTCTGACCTGAAGAAGGCCGCCAAGGGCGCCACGGAGATCTGGTTCGCGACCGACCTTGACCGGGAAGGCGAGGCCATTGCGTGGCACCTTGCCAACATTCTCGGCGTCAAACCGGATCAGGCCAAGCGAGTGGTCTTCAATGCGATCACCAAGAGCGAAATCGCCCGTGCCTTTGAGAAGCCCCGGCCCATCGACGAATACAAGGTGAATGCTCAACAAGCACGCCGTATCCTCGATCGGATTGTGGGATATCAAGCCTCCCCGCTGCTCTGGAAGAAAGTCGCCCGCGGGCTCTCGGCCGGCCGAGTGCAGTCGGTCGCAACCCGGCTCATCGTCGAGCGCGAACGAGAGATTGACGTTTTCGTCCCAGATGAATCATGGGAGGTCGGCGTCAAGCTCGCGCTCGATCCGACCACCGCCCCGGCACTTGCCGAAGGCTGGAACACGTTCATGACCTCGCTCGATGACAAGGGCAAGGCTCCGACGATCAAGCGACAGAACGCCTGGCTCTCCGACCATCGGGGCCTGCGAACCGAACTGGTTGAAGTGAGCGGAGGCCGCTTCTCGGTCGGCTGTACCTCAGAGGCGATCGAAGACCTTTCGAAGCCCATGATCTCGGTCGCCGAAGCGGTCGGGATGACCAAGGTCACCATGTCCACCGAGGAGGATGCCACGGGCAAGGGCCCAGCCCGGTTCCGCCGATCGGTGCAGGGCGTCCTAGACACGGCGACCCGCTACGCCGTCGAGTCAGTCGAAACCACTCGAAAGAGTTCCAGGCCATTCGCCCCATTCATCACCAGTTCCCTCCAAGTCTCCGCCAGCAATGTCCTCGGATTCGCGACTGACCGAACCATGCGAATCGCGCAGATGCTTTATCAAGGCATCAATGTGCCCGGCGAAGGTCTGGTCGGACTCATCACCTACATGCGAACCGATTCGACCCATCTGTCTGCAGATGCCATCGCGCTGGCTCGCGACTACGTCTCCGAGCGGCACGGTAAGAATTACCTCCCGGACAAGCCTCGTTTTTACGGATCGAGCAACAAGGACGCGCAGGAGGCTCACGAGGCGATCAGACCCACGGACCCTCGGCGAACGCCGGAACAACTTGCCTCGACGCTCAACGAGGAACAGCTCAAACTCTACCGACTGATCTGGAATCGATTCGTCGCCTGTCAGATGACTGACGCCCAGTGGGATTCAACTGCGGTCAAGTTCCGTCGGTCGGATCGAGATACCGGCGCGGTACTCAAAGCCAACGGCCGCGTGCTGGCGTTCGACGGCTGGACGCGAGTGGGCGGCATTGCGGCGAGCGATGAGCAGGTCCTGCCCTCCTTCGAAAAAGGCGATCAGACCGCACCCTTCGCTATTGATCCTCGACAGAAGTTTTCCAGCCCGCCCGCGCGGTACAACGAAGGCTCGCTGGTCAAGAAGCTCGAGGACGAGGGGATCGGACGACCTTCGACTTACGCATCGATCATCAAGGTGATCCAGACTCGAAACTACGCGGTTCAGGAGGACCGTCGGTTCTTCGCCACCGACCTCGGCGAAGTCGTGACCGACAAGATGGTCGAGGCGTTCCCGCGACTGATGGACTTCGGCTACACCCGAGATCTCGAGAAGCGTCTTGATGCCATCGAAGAGGAGCACGTCGAATGGCAGGACATGCTCCGAGACTTCTACGGACGCTTCAGCGAATCCCTCGAGCGGGCGCATGAAGAGCTTGGCCACGCCAAGGCTGAGATCCAACCGGCCCCCTACGCCTGCCCGAAGTGCGCCGCGATGACCTGTTATCGGTTCGGCAAGAACGGGAGATTCCTGAGTTGCACCGCGTATCCAGAATGCGACTACGCCGCGCCGATCGATCGGACGGGTCGGCCACTCCTCCCCGAGATGGTCGATATCAAGTGCCCCGATGACGGATCGCAACTCATCCTCAGAACGGGCCGTTTCGGAAAGTTCATGGCCAGCCCAAACTACCCGGACGTCAAATTCGTTCTGAATCTCGACAAAAAAGGCGGGTTAAAACTGCCTTCCCCACCGCCGGTGGTGACGGATCTCATCTGCCCGAAGTGCGAGGAAAAACCCATGAACCTTCGCGACGGCAAACGCGGGCCGTGGCTTGGTTGCAGTGGTTTTCCGAAATGTCGGGGGCGAGAAGGCTTCGCAAAACTCGAGGATGCCGTCCGAGAGAAGCTCGAAAAGGATCTCCAGCAGCACTTGAAGGACAACCCCATGCCGGTGATCACCCGCATGGACGGAACCCCCATCGAGGCCGGTACGCCGATCGCTGATTTGGTGGTTCCGGGCCTGCTGCAGGACCTTCCGATTCACCCCGATGCCGTCGCCGACACGAGTCCACGCAAGGCGGGGTGACCAAACTCCAAAACGACTCATTTTCAGTCTCAATTGAAGATCGCCCGCGGCCACTTGGCCGCGGGCGATCTTCAATTTCAATCCGCAGGTTCCGCTCGCCGACTTGGCGACGAGGCCGGATGCCTACTCCGAGACCGGGTCGTCCGATGCCGAAGACTTCGCCGAATCATCGGTGAAGGCAACGATCACGAGCACTGCGGCCATCGCACCGATGATCGCAAGTGTCCACCAGATGGCGGGGTAACTGGTCCCAGTCTGCGGAAAAGTAATCCCCACCCAATCGGTCAGCATGCCACGCCACCAAGTCGTGATTTGGCCCGCATTCGCGACGGCTTCGCCGCTTCCCCCGACCACATCCAACCAACCGTTGAAGAACCCCGAGAGAATGGGGCCCACTCCAAGGATTGCGATTCCAAAGGCGGTCTGGGCGGAATGCCTCGCGCCCTTCGGCGCTGCTTTATCAATGAACATGAAGGCCGCGGCGAAGAAGAAGGCAAAGCAGAATCCGTGGAGGGCGATACCGATGAACGCCAGGTTCTTCCCGCCGTCGGTCGCCCACGCAAAGTCCGCGAATCGCAGGAAGTACGCGATCGCGCCCATGGTGATCACCAACCGGAAGCCCAGACGCTTGAGGAACCAGCCGAGCACGCCCAGCACGAAAATCTCGACGATCTGACCAACGCTCATCACGGCGCCGATGTCACCCTTCGGAAATCCAATCGACTCGAGCCAAGGACCCGTTCGGACAAAGTAGACATTGTGGATCATCGAGATCGCCAATGAAGCAATGGTCAAGATCAGCACCCCGCGATAGCGAAGCAGGCCGAAAGCCTCGAGAAAAGCGAGCGGATGCGAGGTGCTCTTTGAGGGTCTCGTTCGAGGGAGCAGCACGAAGGCAAAGAAACCGTAAAGAATCGAAATGACACCGGAGAACACCAACGCGTTGGCAATGAGCGCGTTCGCGTTGGGTTTCGGTTCACCTTGGAAGAACCAGGGCATCCAAGTCAGCGACACGTTGGTGTTGAGATAAAGAAGCCCGAACAGCGTGCTCGAAACGATCCAGCCCACCGTTCCCCAGATGCGGACGCGTGGGAACGAGGTGTCAGGGTCGGAAAGATTGGCGAAACAGATCGAGTTCGTCAGGGCGATGGTCGGCATGTAGCAGATCGAATACGCCACCGAGAGCAGCATAAACGGCAAGAAGTCAGTGACGTATGCCAATCCGACATTGATGACGCCGCCCGCCAGCAACAGGAGGCCCAGCGCAATCTCGGCATTTAAGAACCGATCTGCGATCTGGCCGGCGATGAACGGAGCGGTGAGTGCCCCGGAGGCCGCTGCCACGCCGAGAATCCAGCCGACGTCGGCACCGGTAAAGCCGAGCCCTCCGTCATCCGGGGTCGCCATCAAGTAGATCGCTAAAACGGGGAGCCAGATGCCCCAAACCGCGTATTGAAGGAACATCATGATCCCAAGGCGGATTTTGGGTCCACCATCGGAGCTGGGTTGGGCTACGGCGGCATTGCTCATCGGTCATATCTCCGAATGTCGTCCTCACATCGCGTCCACGGGACGCCGAAGGATAAACTTGGCCGAATGCTAACCACGGGATCAATTGTCTGCCAAAACGACGGCTCTGCCGGATGTCTACCACGTACAATTGGATCATGAGCTATTTTCGAAGAGCAACCAGGCAAGTGACCGTCGGTGACGACCGTGTGGGACGCGTCCAGATCGGTGGCGACGCCCTCCCGTCGGTTCAGTCGATGACCTCGGGCTACACCCACGACATCGACGGCTGCCTCGCGGAGATCACGAAGCTGGCCGACGCCGGAGCGGACATCGTGCGAGTCGCGGTTCCCGAGCGCAAGGACACCGAAGCACTCGCGGAGATCATGAAGTCAACGCCGGTCCCGATCGTCGCCGACGTGCACTTCCACTACAAGCGAGCGCTCGAAGCGGTTGAGGCCGGCGTCCACAAGATCCGCCTCAATCCCGGCAACATCAGTGACCGCGACCAGGTCAACGCGGTGATCGACGCCTGCAAGTCCGTGGGCATTCCGATCCGCATCGGCGTGAACGAAGGATCAATCATCGAGCGGAAGGACAAGCAGAAGAGACTCGAAGAGCTCGGCGCCTACTTCGAAGGCCATCGCTCAGGGCGCCTGCTCGCCATCATGATTGCCAAACTCGAGGAGTATCTCGACATCTTCGAAGCCCGCGATTTCCACGACGTCGTGATCAGCGCGAAGTCCATGGACGCCCGGCTGGTCATCGACGCCTACACCGAGATTTCCAAGCGTTTCGACTACCCACTCCACCTCGGCGTCACGCACGCCGGAACGCGGGAGACCGGCTCGGTCCGTTCGATCGCCGCCCTCGGCACGCTGCTCGCCAACGGCATCGGCGACACCATCCGCATCAGCTACGCGAGCGATCCGGTGTACGAGGTCGAAGACGGGGTCGAACTCCTCTGCTGCCTCCACATGCGGGAACGCAAGGGCATCGAACTCATCGCTTGCCCGACCTGCGGCCGAATCCAGGTCGATCTCTTCACCCTGGTCGAGGATGTGAAGAAGACCCTCGACGCGGAGATCACCATGCCCATCAAGGTCGCGGTGATGGGATGCATCGTGAATGGACCGGGCGAAGCCGAAGGCGCCGATGTCGCGGTCTTCGCCGGCGACCGACGTGGCATTATCTATGTGCAAGGCGAAAAAGTCGCCAACGTCCCCGAGACCGAGATTCTGGATCGACTTCTCGCCGAATGCAAGGGTTTCGAAGCTCGGGTTCTGGCTGGCGAGGCGACCCTTGGCGAGAAAGTCGTCAATATCGTTCCACCCGATCCGATCGGCAAACTCGGCTCTGGAGTCCAGAAGATCCAAGCTGGTCTGGTCGAACGAATCACCATTGAAGGGTCTTGACCCAGGCCGAAATCCCCCTCCCGGGGATTCGTGGGGTAGCATTCAGTCTGCCGGGAACCGTCTAGCGCTCCGCTGCGGAACCTACGACGCCCCGATTTATCGATCCGGCCACGCCGGTATTGCAGTCCATCCGCCAGAATCCGGCATTTGGAACTCAAGGACACTCATTTGATGACTCTCCCGGCCAACCATCATCACGACTACTCAAAGCGTCACGCCCGAACGCGGGGTTTCACGATCGTCGAAATCCTCACGGTGGTTGGCATCATCGCAGTGCTGATGGGTCTGATTCTGGCCGGCCTTCAAGCCGCCGGAAGAACCACCCGACGAACCGAAGAGTTGAGCACGCTTCGACAACTCCACCTCGCCTGGACGAGTTACTCCGCAAGCAATAACGACTATGTGATGCCCGGATACCTCGATGAGACGGCGCAGGAACGATGGAATGTTAAGTATCGATACCAAGTGAGCGGCCGAATCGATCCGACAATCTGCCAGACCTACCCATGGCGCCTGCTTCCTTATCTCGACTGGGGTTACGAGCCGATCCTCGGCTACCAGCCGGAAGATAACGACAACATTCCATCCAAGGGTAAGACCGGCGTGATCGAGCCCGAAGCCTTAAAAGTCGCCGACCAGCCTTGGTTCGGCTACAACGCCTACTACGTGGGTGGCTGGTGGGAAACGAACTCCAGCGGGGACACCCGATGCCGATTCTCTAACTCGACTTGGGCACAAAAAGGCAGCAATGGAACACCCATTCAGACCAAGGGCAAGCTTGTTCTTCGGACAATCGGCCGAGCGGCTCAGGGGAGTTCATTGATCCTCTTCGGCGGATCAACGTTCCGCGGCCCCGGCATCTACCGGGAAGACTCGACCTTTCTCAACGGCGCTCCGTGGATCACCCCGCACATCCTCGCGGACCAGATGATCTGGAATCCGTATACCGGGATGATCGGCGGGGTCGATACCGCTTCGACAAGCCTCATCGGCGACATTCTTGGCGGCCCCGCGTCTCTTCTGAATGCCCCGTTGACCCTCGGTGCCGGTGGCATCGACTTGGAAGTCTTTGCCGCCCAGGCGATTCCCTTTCGTCGGCACGGTTCGGTGAGCATTGTTCATCTCGATGGCAGCACGGCGGGCGAAGGGATCGGAAATCTGACCGATCAGCGGCGATGGATCAACGCGGCTCATGATGGCTTCGGAAATCCCAACGCGTTCACGCACAGTCAGGACTGACGCCCCTCGGAATCCCCGATCGGGAATCGAGCCGGAACATCAACCGAGTTCGACGATCTCCAGCGACGCGACGGTGACGTCATCGGAGAAGGCGTCGCCCCCGGCGAAGGTTCGAAGCGCTTCCATGACCCGATCAACGTCTTCCGAGACCGAGCTGCTGCCCTCGAGTGCGGTCTGCGTCCGCTCGACCCCGAACTGCGTGCCAGAATCATCTGGCTCTTCCGCTACGCCGTCTGAGTAGAGGAGGATGCGATCACCTGCTTGAATTCGGTGCTGTGACTCGCCGAAGGGAATGCCTTCGACGGCGCCGACGGGTGGTCCGCCTTCCGACTCGATCACCGATGATTTTCCATCCCGCAGCAACAGCGCGTATCCATGACCGGCATCCACGGTGCAGAGCGATTTTTCCTTGGTGTCGATCACGGCGAGAAATAACGTGCTGAATTCATTCGAGGCGGTATGGCGACTGACGAATTCGTTGAGCCGATCAATCGCTGGCGACGGCGCTGCTCCGGAACTGAAGTAAGCGGCAAGCGAGGCCTGGATCACCGCCATCAACATGCCTGCAGCGGCCCCCTTTCCGGCGACGTCACCGAGGAAGAACGCGGTGCGACCCTCCGAAATCTCGGTAAATCCAAAGAGATCCCCCGCCACCACCCGACCTGGTTGGGCATGCATCGCGTAACGAATACCCGCGACTTCACCGGTCGGCGACGGCATGATCCGCTCCTGAACACTCCGGGCCGCCTGAATCTCCTGCAGAAGCCCTTCCTGTCGGCGCTCGAGTTCTTGCCGTTGGAGGTTCCCCAAGGCCAGGCCGTGCAGACGAGCAATCGCCGCGCAATACGCCGCATCATCGACCGCATCCGCACTGGAATCGGTGGCATCGAGGTAGATCAGACAGGCGATCGACGCGCCGGCCCGAACGGGCGTGCAGATCGCCGACTGGACGCCGCCCGCGACGATGCTCACGGCCTGGGAGAGGTCCTGCTCGCTCGAGAGACGAACCGTCTCCCCTCGGTGTGCCGCCGCGATCAGGGTGCTGCTAAATGGCCGAATTTCCGCGGACTGCCCCATGCATCCGATCACCTCGACCCGCCCGTCTTCGTCGATCGGACGAAGGATCGCCGCGCGTCCGAATCCGGTCCCGTCAAGCAGGATCTCCAGGACGCATTCGACGAGTTCAGCCTGATCACGCGCTTCGCTAATCGCCCCCGCTCGATCCATGAGCAAGCCAAGCCGCTTCGCCGCCAGGCTATTCAATTCACGATGAGAGATCTGCTCGACCTGACCCGCATCATCTTCACGCGCGTCAAGGGCAATGATCGACGCCTTGGCCGTCGCTGAATGCCCGCCGATTCGAACTCGATATTCGTGCGGTGGGAAGGCGAGGCGATCGCCGTGATCGATCTCTACCGGCTTTTCGGTCTCCAACTGCTGACCGTTGAGAAAGGTGCCGTGCCGACTGCCGACATCGATGAGCAGCCATCGCCCGGACTCGAATTGAATTCGAGCGTGACGCCTCGACACCGACGGATAGGGAAGGACGATCTCGGAGTCCGGATCACGACCGATGCGCAACAGAAACGCATCCGAGAAATTGAACGGACCAGCCAGATCGGGATCCAATGGCAGGAGTTCGAATTGAAGCGATGCTTCTTGTGTCATCAGCTCGACTTACGTCCGGCCAAGCCGGCGATGGCGCTGGTGGCCAGGGATTCGAGTCGCCCAATCGCGCGATCCTGCTTGCCTCGGAAGAGCATGTACGGAAAGAGGGCGAGCAATGCGACCACCAAGCCAGTCGCCGTGGTGATCAAGGCCTCCGCGATTCCGCCCGAAACCTGGTTGGGATCGGTGATCGTGGCATCTCCGCCAAGCAGTTCGAAGCTCTGGATGATCCCGATCACCGTGCCAAGGATGCCGAGCATTGGTGCCGCCGTCACGATCGTCGAGAGCATCAAAAGACCTCGCTCGAATCTTGGCCTGATCTCCTCCGAATAAACCGCCGCGGTCGCCTCATCAATTTGATCTTGGCTGCCGATCATGTCTCTTGCCAGGCTTGCATACGGAGAGCCATCTCCATCGACCAACCCCGCGATCCGGGATCGATCACCCCGACGCAACGCCTCCGCGAGTCCTCGGTAGCGATTCCGGCCTCGCCGAGAATCAAGCCGCAGCCAGAAAATCCCTCGTTCCAGCACGATTGAGACGGTCACCACGCTCAGGAAGAGCAATGGCCACATCACGAGTCCGCCTCGTTCCATGAATGAGAGGAATGCATTGATGGGTGTCATGGACGAAATCATACGGCCTACGCGAAAACCGATCCGGTATGGATCGAGATGACTTCCCCGGTAGGATGCGTTCTTGTCGTCGTCCCCAGCCCCTCATCATCCCACAGTCTCCGAGGTCTCCATGGACCAATCGTTTCTCGGAATCATTGAAGCTGGTCTGCAAGCCGCCATCGAATCAAGGAATCTGGCCCCCGCGCTCGATGAAGCGACTCGATACGCATTGCTCGGAGGCGGCAAACGACTCCGGCCGATTCTCACGCTCCAGTCATGCGTCGCGGCCGGCGGATCACCCGCCGACGCCCTTCCAGCCGCGGTATCACTCGAGTGTGTCCACGCCTTCAGTCTCGTTCATGACGACCTCCCAGCACTCGATAATGATGATCTCAGGCGCGGCCAAGCGACGGTTCACCGCGCGTTCAGCGAAAGTGTCGCGATCCTGGCAGGCGATTCTCTCCTGTGCATCGCGGCGGAAGTCGTGCTGGAAAGCCCACGGAACGCCACCCTCATCGCGAAGGAGGTTCTCGAAGCCACGAGACTCATGATCGACGGCCAATCCTACGATACCGAGGGGACGTTTCGGGCTGACCTGACGGATGAAGAAGCCCGACTGCGACTCATTCATCGACTCAAGACCGGGGCGTTGATCCGAGCGGCCTGCCGATGCGGTGGGCTCGCGGCCGATGCTGATCCGGTCGTCCTCGATCGACTTGACCGTTTCGGTGCCGCCCTGGGACTGATGTTCCAGATCGTCGATGACGTCCTCGACGAGACCCAGACCACGGCGCATCTTGGAAAGGCGGGCGGAAAAGACCGAGCCGCGGGGAAACGGACCTTCCCGGCCATTCTTGGCCTCGATGCCAGCCGAGCGGAGATTGCTCGCCTCGCCCGCGTGGCCCGCGATGAACTGAGCTCGATGGGCCCGATCGCCGACCCGCTCCGAGAACTCGTCGATTTTCTGGCATTCCGGACGAACTGACCAGAGTCCTGCTTGATACCGCTGAAATCCGCTGGAGCGTGCTTCTGGGCCGCTATAGTGGGGATCTCTTAGGATCTTGGTTTGATGGCTTTTGAATCGTCATCCGGCTCCGCCTTTACGCCTTTTTTCCCATCGGAACTTCGAATGGACCTCGAATTGCTCGCTGGAATCCGAACCCCTCAGGATCTCAAGCGAATCCCCATCGAGCGGCTCCCGGAACTGGCCGCCGAGATCCGTTGGGCGATCTGTAACCAGATCCGGAAGAGCGGCGGACATCTGGCACCGAATCTGGGCGTGGTCGAGCTGACCATCGCGATGCATTATGTGTTCGACTTCGGACATGACCGCTTGCTCTTCGATGTCGGCCACCAGTGCTATCCCCACAAACTTCTGACCGGACGGCTCGGAATGCTGGAAGGCCTCCGCACCCGCAGCGGCATGTCCGGGTTCCCGGAACCGCGTGAGAGCGACTTCGATCTCTTCGCGGTGGGTCACGCCGGCACCGCCATCTCGACCGCGGTGGGCATGGCCCGAGGCGACACGCTCAACGGCGAGGGATGGTCCGAGGAATCCACCGACGGGCGCCGCGTGGTTTCGATCATCGGTGATGCGTCGATCGTGAACGGTCTCGCGATGGAAGGCCTGAACAACGCCGGCACCTTGGGCCGACAGTTCCTCGTGGTCCTCAACGACAACGGCATGTCGATCGCAAAGCCACAGGGCGCCGTGGCCGCCTACTTTGACCGAGTTCGACTGAGTAATTCCTACGGCGGTTTCAAGAAAGCTGCCAAGGAGATCGCCAAGCATATTCCCGGCGGCGAAACGCTCTCGGATCTCTACCACCGCATGGGCGAGATGAGTAAGGCGATGATCTCCGAAGACGCCTGGTTCGAGAAATTCAACATCGTCACCGTTGGTCCAGTCGATGGGCATGACATTCCAACTCTGATTGACTTCTTCAACGAAGCATCGCGATTCGATCGCCCGATGGTGCTGCACGTCAAGACGGTCAAGGGCAAGGGATACACCTTCGCTGAGGGCGACGCGACGGCATTCCACTCCCCTGGGGCGTTTGAAGTCATCGACACCCCAGACGATGACACCTTGGAGCGAGAAGGCTGCCGGGTCGAAATCAAGAAGTCTGGCCGTTCGTTCACCGCCTCGTTCTCCGACGCCATCATCGACCTCATGGCTCGGGACGAGAAAGTCGTCGCCTGCACTGCCGCCATGCCGGACGGCACCGGCCTCACCAAAGCCATGCAGACCTATCCCGAGCGAACGTGGGATACCGGCATCTGCGAGGGCCACGCCATGGACATGATGGCGGGGATGGCCAAAACCGGGCTCAAACCGTTCTTCGCGGTCTATTCGACCTTCCTGCAGCGGGCATTCGATCAGGCGTTCCAAGAGGTCGCCCTCCAAGGGCTGGCCGTCCGCCTTTGTCTCGATCGCGCCGGCTTCGTCGGAGGCGATGGCGCGGTGCATCACGGTTTCTGCGACGTTTCTCTGCTCGCCCCCCTTCCGAGGGCCGTCATCACCGCGGCGATGGACGAACCGTCACTGCTGGCCGCCTTGGATTTCATGGCGGGGTACGACACTGGACTCTCGTCGGTGCGATATCCGCGAGACAACGTCAGCGAGCTCTTCGCCGACCAGCCCTGTCCCCCATTCGAATTGGGCAAGGCTCGGCCTTTGGTCACGATGGCCAACCCCGACGTGGCAATTCTTGGCTTCGGCGTGATGGCCCTCACCGGCATGGACGTCAAGGCTGAGCTCGGAGACGAGTATTCAACCAGTGTCTACGACGCCCGATTCGCCAAGCCGGTCGATGAATCACTGCTCTGCGAACTGATCAACGCCGGCGTTCAAGTAGTCACGATCGAAGACCACTCGGTCAAGGGCGGCTTCGGCACGCAAGTGCTCGAAGCATGCAATCGCCTCGGCCTTGATTCCCGAAAAGTAACCATCCTGGGTATGGCTGATGAATGGGTCTATCAGGGTGGTCGCGGTGAACAACTCGCCGAAGTCGGTCTCGACGTGATCAGTATCGCACGGCGGATTCGGGAAGTGCTCGCTGCCCAGGGCGATCTGACCGATTCGATCGTCTCCGAGACTCCGGCCAAGCACACGGAAACTCGCTGAACGAAACCCGATGCCGCGAGAGATCGCATGACGCGGCGGCAAGATCCACGTCACACCGTGGTGTCCCGAATCCATCCGAACATCCTTGATGCCACCTCGCACCCTCGTTCTTTTCGATATCGATGCCACCCTGCTCAACACCCAAGATGCAGGCGTGGTCGCGTACGAAATGGCGAGCGTCAAAGTTTTTGGCGTTGCATTCTCGTTCGTAAACGTCCCACTGCACGGGCGACTCGACTCAGAGAACTACGCAGACGCGGTCCGCCGCCACGGACTCGGAGTCGACCACGTGGAGCATGCGGACGCGTTTCAATCCGCCTATGCCATCGCCCTTGAAAAAGTCGCCGAGGATCGCGACGGATTCGAGGCCTGCCCGGGAATCGTCTCTCTGCTTGCGTGCCTCGCGGACTTGCCAGAGATTCAGATCGGCTTACTCACCGGAAACTGGGAGAAGACCGGCCGGTTCAAGATCCAAGCCGCCGGGATCGACGACACGATTTTCCGTTGCAATGCCTTCGCGGACCACGGCGAGCACCGCGACGAACTCGTCCCGGTGGCCCGTCATCAATTCAAATCCCTGCACGGCACGGTGCCCGACCGGATCATCGTGATCGGGGACACCCCCCGCGATGTCCAATGCGCCAAAGCAGGACAGGCCGAAGCGGTGGCGGTCGCGACTGGGGTATTTGATGCCGAAGCGCTTCGAGTGACCGGTGCCGATCTGGTGGTCGAGAATCTCTTCCCGACCGAATCGCTCCTGGGATTTCTTCGACGCTGAATCGTATTCAACGATGGCGGACGTTGGCCTGCAGTGCTCGATCCACGCCACCGAGAATCAATTCGTCGGGGCCAGCCGCTTTTGATCTCGATCACGGCGGTGGCATCCCCGACACTCAGACGAAATCGAACTGAATATGGCATCCGCATCGGACGTCCGTCGATCCCGGATCGCCGACTCGAGCGCCGTCGCCATCTTGATCATGGGACGAAACTGAAGGGGTGGCTCGCGCGGGCCAGAAGCGGACGAGGGGTGGGCGAGTTCGCTCATCCCGCGAAATCGCTCGGTGAGGATGCCGGCTTCAGCCGCCGGTACCAGATCAGCGTGGTTCTTTGGCGCCACCCAGTCGTTGGCGGCGAGTACGGCGAGCCGATCGTAAATGCGATCGACTTCGGCCATCCCCGTGGCGAGGTCAGCCACCGTCGCGACCTCTGGAAGATCTCTGATCGGCACCGCATCGATCAACTCCGAAGCAAGCGGCCGTGACTGTTCGACGGCGAGATACAAGCCTGGGTAGTCGGGGCTGGTGCCCACGAACTGGAGCATTTGAACGCCGCGCTCCGAGCCAACTCGACCCAGCCCCGCCAGCCCAACCGCCGCCGCGGCGGGTGCTCGATGTCGCCCGTGATGGCAATGAAGATAAATCGGGCCTGGTAGATCACGGATCGCTCGGGCCAGGCGGGCCGCCACGGTCGAATCGATGCCGTCGTATCCAATCGGCAGATGAACGTATCGAAGCCCACGGACCCGAGCGAATTCGATATCAGGCCTAGCGCCGTCGACCGAAATCAGGGTTCGAATTCCAACCTCCCGAAGCGAATCAAAATCCGCCTCGTTTCGGGGCGCTCCGCCGGTGAACAGATCGGGACCCATTTGATGGACGAGCCTGAGTGCCCCGATTGAATGCCGCTCGACCTTGACATCATGCCCCGGCGGCTTTGAAAGCGGCGGCGGGGACTGAAACAAGAGGAGTAAAATTGACAGAACACACGTCATCATTGAGATCAAGATCCCCAGCTCGGCGATGGCGAAGAGCGCAGTCTACACATCGATCTTGATTCTTTGGTGACCGAAGAAAGCGGCGCGGTGACGGCTCGAGTCGCGTCGTCGGCGAGGGCTGAATCAAACTGAAATCGAGTACTCACCCACATGGACCCCAGGCGGTGAGTAGGAGTCCGAGGTCGGCCCCGTTGATCACGCGGTCACCGTCCAGATCACAGCCATTGCCCCGCCCACCCCAGCACCCCAAGAGGAGGCCGAGGTCGCCGCCATCCACGATGCCGTTGCCATCGAGATCCGCCCCGCAGGCTGGCTGCAGGTCGTAGTCATAGGTCACCACGTAGGTGACCATGCCCGAGCCGAAGAAATCAATCACGTCCGGCGGGTCATCGACCAGCGTCATTTGGGCCACCGCCATGAGCTCGATGGTCCCGTCTCCCCGCCAAGGAGCGAGATCGCGCGGCTGGACTAACTCGACGGTCACGAGGTCCTCGTCGAGGTAGAGAATTGAAAACGGCAGATCTCCGTTGTCGATGACGTCTTCGATCATCGCCTCGGTCTCTGCGATGAGCGGCCCGTTGAGGTACGAATAATCAGCCGACAGTGACGCCAAGAGATGGATGAATCCCCCTTCGCCATTGGTGACCGCCTCGGCGAAGAGGATGATCTGGACCTCAAGTGTGACGGCGTTCAAAATCCGGGTGCCGTCCATCGAATCGAACTGATCGAGGACAATCAGATGTTCGGTGGGCGGCCCGGCCTCGCCGGAGAGACTTCCATCCTGAACGATGACATCGGCCTGAACCGACGCCCCAATGACCACACCCGCTCCGAGAAGCATCTTGAATCCGAACGGCATCGATATGGTTTCCTTTTTCAGATGATCTTGATCGTCGCGACCCGCAGGTTCCAACTTCCAGCCTAGCCGCCGGATCCTCACGGTGAAACGGAGTTTTCTCAAATCCAGCGCGCGATCACTTTGATTTTTCCGGAAGACTGATTTCTGAACCAAATCGAGTCTGATCGACGGTCACCAACCGGCCTCGCCCCTGAGAGGGGCGAGACCAGAACGCAGACCGCCGCAGCCCTGAGAGGCTGCGGCGGTCTGCGTTCTCAATTCTAAGAGCCGCTCTCAGAAAAGAAACGGCCACATTCAGAATTTCTACAAAGCGGGTGAACGGGTTCGAACCGTCGACATTCAGCTTGGAAGGCTGACGCTCTACCAACTGAGCTACACCCGCGGGACTAAAAACCCCGTTGCTGACAACACTAGGGATGTGGATACTACTGGCTCCGTGTCACGTATGCCACCTGAATCATCTAAATGGCTGCACTGGCCGCCACCCCCTGCTCGCTCGCTCTTCGTAGCGGCTCCTACGCGGTCCTTGGCGCCCCCGAAAAGGCGGGCAAGCAGGGTGGGGACAACGTCCCTTCCGGTCCCTCACCTGGCCCAGAAGGCCAGGCACCACCGCGACCAGGCCGCCCCCACAACGCCCGGCCGCCGCGTGCTGCTTAACGGTGTGACTTTACGGGTTGGCTTCCGGCGATACGGCGATCCAGCGGAAGTGCTTGCGAATAGATGAACGACCAATGAAGAACGCCGCACCCAATGATGGATGCGGCGTTCGTGATTTCTATCAAGACCCGACACGACCGAACCGAACGTCAATCGCCAGACCAGCACGCCGCAAACAGGGACGCGAGTTGGTTCTTCTGTTCAGTCATGGTCTTTGGCCTTTCGAATAGCCGTGTCAAAATGGTGGACTGGATTCGTCCAGTCAACATCAACACGAGTATGTGCCAACCAAACAGGTCTGCCCAGCCGCCGAACCCCCCGCCGCGTTACTCAACTCTTCATCTGAGAGCGTCATGTGACCGTCGGGCGGTGCAGGCATCGTGATGTGCACGCAGTTGTCTGCGTTCTCCACCACTTTCACATCCATCCCATCAGGCACATCCATGCCGTGTTCAGCCAGGACCGCCTTGGGGTCAGCCATCAAACGAGCCTTCAGGGCCTCGTCCTTCCAGCACGCCGCAAACAGGGACGCGAGTTGGTTCTTCTGTTCAGTCATGGTCTTTGGCCTTTCGAATAGCCGTGTCAAAATGGTGGACTGGATTCGTCCAGTCAACCGTCGTCAAAGGGTGGCGATGGGTGTGACCAACAAACATCCACAACCCCCCGCCGCGTTACTCAACTCTTCATCTGAGAGCGTCATGTGACCGTCGGGCGGTGCAGGCATCGTGATGTGCACGCAGTTGTCTGCGTTCTCCACCACTTTCACATCCATCCCATCAGGCAC
>Ga0222662_1000336_pt1 | contig 41772 bp, 39 predicted proteins | sample AntAcemetagen600_FD_179821 | JGI IMG/M metagenome (GOLD analysis project Ga0222662, IMG submission 179821) | Saline water microbial communities from Ace Lake, Antarctica - #600 | ecosystem: Environmental > Aquatic > Non-marine Saline and Alkaline > Saline | place: Antarctica: Ace Lake... | reverse complement strand
TCACTTGCGTCGTCGTCATTGCTGGCGTCGTCGTCATCGCTGGCGTCGTCGTCATCGCTGGCGTCGTCGTCGTCGCTGGCGTCGTCGTCGTCGGACGGCGGTTCACAGCCCTGTCCTGGATAGACCTCAGCGTCGGCGTCATCGCAGTCCCCTTCGCAGACCGTCCACCCGTCACCGTCTGCGTCGGGGCTCTCGTCCACGAGACCGTCGCAGTTGTTGTCGATGCCATCGCATACTTCGACTGCGCCGGGGTACGAGTTCGGATCGCCCTCCACGCAGTCCCCTTCGCAGGGCGCGAAGCCGTCTCCGTCGGCATCCAGCCCGTCGATGGCGCCATCGCAGTTGGCGTCCCGATCGTCGCAGCCCGGTGGCGCGCCCGGGGAGACAGCGAGGTCTCCGTCATCGCAGTCCCCGTCGATCTCCGAGAAGCCGTCGCCGTCGTTGTCCACGGATCCGAACAAGGCGACCCCCAGATCATCCAGTCCAAACCCGTCCTCCAGGGCCCCGCCGATGAGGATCACACTGTCTGCCTGGCCGTCGAACCAGATCGCCCGGAACGCTCCCCCGGGGAGCGACTCACCGGCGCCCGGGAGCTCCACGACCTCCACGATGACCCCGTCCAGCAGCACCTGGACGGTCAGCGGCTCACCTACGTCGACGAACCAACCAGACATTGTGCGCTGCGGCTCATCGAACGAGAGGCTGAGCGCCGCTCCGGTCTGGGCCGCGAACCCGGTCACCGCGAGGCGCGTCCCGATGCCAGGAGTCCCGAATGCCTCGGGCAAGATCACGGTGGGAGCGACGGACGCGAAGGTCACGCCGTACCCGGCGAGCTGGTCGGTGAGGAAGGTGCCCACCGGCAGGCCCTCAAAGCTCTGAGTCACCTGCACCCCGGCTCCCGGCGACGCCACCAGCGCGGCGAAGTGGGCGGCCGGGTCGACGATCACCTCGGCGGCGGACGCAGGGGCGGCGACCCAAAGGAGGACGCACAGACTGGGGGTGAGGTGGAGTCGCACAGGCCCCTCATCGGCAGCCTGACACCGAGCTTGACCCTGTTGCCCTCGCGCTCGATTCAAGCGCAAAACCGCTCAAGAAACGGGACCTCCAGCCCGATACAGGTGCAAAGACCTAAACGGGGGGCGGGAGACATGATGGGCCACGGCAAAACCACACGCTCGGCGGTGGCCGAGATCGCAGCTGCAAACGAGAGCCAGCCGGAGCGACTCCGCGGGATCCCAGGGCTCGTGCAGTCTCTGGCGGCTCCGCTGCGGGATCAGGTGGCTCGCACCGAGGACCCCAAGGGGCCCGATCCGGCGCTGCGACGAAGCCTCGACGAGATCCTGTACGACTGCACCCAGGGACTCACCGAGCACACCGCCGAGCGCGGGGCATCGGAGGTCACGGGCGCGGTGGAGGCCTGGTTCCAGCGTCGCGACGAGGCGGAGAGCGCGCGAAACGCAGAGATGAATCGGGTGATCGCGGGCATGGGCGGTGCGCTGAAGGCTCTGCACGGGGCCGACACCGAGTTCTTCCAGCACCTCGACCAGAACCTGCAGCGCCTCCGCGGGGCTGCGGACAGCACCTCGGTGCGCAGCGCGTCGGCGCGGCTCAATCGCCTGATCGAAGACATGGGCGACGGCCTCGCCGCGCAGAGGGATGCGTCGGAGAAGCGGCTCAACCAGCTCGCCGGGCTGGTGCGTGGACTGCACGACGAGCTCCAGACCGCCAAGATCCAGCTCGCCGAGGACGCCCTGACCGGTCTGTACAACCGCGGCACGTTCGATGCCCAGCTCTCCCAGGCGCTGGAGCGCGCGCGACTCGCTCCGTACAAGTTCACCCTGGTGATGATCGATCTCGATCACTTCAAGCTGGTCAACGACACCCACGGCCACGTAGGCGGTGATCGCGTCCTCAGGCAGACCGCTGAGATCCTCAGCCGGCTCGTGTTCCGAGCCAGCGACATGGTCGCCCGCTACGGCGGCGAAGAGCTCGCGATCATCCTCGATGACAGCGGCCCCGAGCGGGGCGCGCGCCTCGCCGAGGAGCTCCGCGAGGCGATGGAGCGCACCGAGTTCGACCTGCCCGACTGCAAGCATCGGCAGACCGCGTCGTTCGGGGTCGCCCAGGGCAGCGATACGGACACCGCAGAGAGCCTCATCCAGCGGGCTGACGAGTGCCTGTACCTCGCAAAGAAGAACGGCCGCAACCGTGTGGTCACCGCCGGCTGGGGCGACATCGGTCGCCGCGTGTTCGTGCCGAAGGGCCTCGCGTGCGAGGTACGCGACCCTACTGAACGACGAACTCGCTGAAGTGAATCGCGAGCAGGAGATCGTCCGAGAACTGCGAGCGCACAGAGCGCCGGACTTGCTCCCGCGCCGCTTCTAGTCCGCCAGGCAAGCCCAGCTCCTGCACCGTACGGGTGCCGAGAATCCCTACGACCGCTGCCTTCGCGCGGGCCTGCGCGAGCCCCGTCAACTCGTATTCCTCCACGTCCGTCACCGTCAGGGTGATCGCGCATCGCACATAGCGGATGTGTGCCGCGTCGACGGGGTTGACCAAGAAGACACCGAGCGCCACATCGGCGCCCGGCACGTCGCGGGGCGCAAACTCATCGAGCGCGTATTCCTTCTCGGCGTCGAGCTTGCGGGCCTTCGCTTCCAGCGCCGCGATCTCGGCACCGTGGCTCCCCACCGCGGTCACGAACGCTCCGAGCACGCCGAGCACCGCGACCAAGACGAGAGCTGTGCCCACCGCCACCGGCTTGAGCTTGGCTTCGAGCTCGGCCGAGCTCCCCGCGGGGGCCTCATCGTCAAACGGCGAGCCCGAGTCCCCCCCGAGAGGATCGAGTGTGTCGTTGAGGTTGCTCATTCCTTCCTCCGCGACGGGCTCCGGGTCGTCGGCCCTCGCAGGCTGACCTCGGCGGGGCGCTCCAACAGACGGCGACGCCGCGGCGGGTCATCAGCCGGGGTGCTCTCGGCGGGGCGGACTGGCTTTGGCGCCGGGATCGCGGCGGGGGGGCTCCAGTCCATGCCGCCCGACAGGATCCGCACCTGGTCTCCTGGGCGGTCGTACCCGCGGGCTGTGGGATAGGCCGCAGAGATCCCCCGGGGAACCACGCGCACGGTGACCGCCCCTGGGGGAAGGTCCAGGTGGTTGGCCAGCGCGTCAGCCACACGCTGACCCCGACGGTGGGCCAGGGTCACAGGATCGAGGTAGCGCCACGCATCGACGGTCCCATCGGGGTTCACCGCGTCCACGACCAGCACCTCGTCGCCCCGGGGGGGCCGAACCGGCAGTGCTACGGGGTCGTGCAGTCCGTCAACAGGGACCACCGGCTCGCCGGGCGCGGGGCCGAACGGCGCGTCTTGCTCGGCCGACAAGGCTCGCGACGAGTCAGGGAGCTCCGCACCGAGCTCTTGAAAGCGCCCGTGCACCTCGACGGTGATGGGGAGATCCATCGAGCTCAAGCCCCGCAGCCACGCGGCGAAGTTCTCGCGTCCGGCGTCCGGGAAGTCAAAGTCGGCCTCTCCGAACAGGTCGGCGCGATCAAACGTGACCCGGGTCTCGACCGGACGGATCGCGACTGCGCCGGTGGTCCGGACCCGATCGCCGATCAAGACCGAGGTCGCAGGCGCTCCCGACTCGCTGAGATCGACAGGGATGGGCTCCTGGGGGTCTCCGGTGCGTCGGGCCACGGCGACGTCGTCGCTGATCTGAACGACGGTCAGCTCGGCGACCTCAAACCACAGGGCGGCGTCCCGATAGCTGGCTGTGCCGCGGGCGTCCGGCAAGCGGCGCCAGGCCTGAAGCACCGTGCCTGGAGCGACCGCAGGCTCATCGCCCAGCTCGACCATGAGCAGATCGCCCTGGATCGCGACGACGGTGCCAGCTACCCGCTCTTCGGCCAGCGCCGGAGGTGCGGTGGACAGCGCGAGGAGCGCGAGGAGCGCGGCGGGTGTCGGATTCTTCATCGAGGTCTCCCTGGTCTTGAAAGGCGAGGAGGGCTCAAAACATCACCGTGAGGCCGGCCGACGCGCCGACCGCGGAGAGATCCGCGTACTCGGCGAAGTTGTTCGCGACGCGCGCCCATGCCTCGATGTGCAAGTAGATGTCGGACATGGCGGACGGCCCGGTCATGCCTCCTTCCCACTGGAGCTCCGGGAACGGCAACCGGATCTGCACGCCGCCGCCAGCGTGCAGGGTGAACTTGCGGGTCGGTTCCACCTCGATGGGCTTGCGCCGCTTCGTGGTCTCGGCCTCGTCGTCCTCAGGCTCCGCGGCAGGATCGGCCTCCTCCCCCTCGGCGGCCCCCGCAAACAGGTTCTCCACAACCAACAGCACGCCCGCCCCGGCCCGCATGTAGGGAACGACCGGCTGGTCGCGCCACAAGGCCAGGCGCAGCCAGCCCTCGACCGCGATCGGGATCTGCCACAGCACCACCTCGGGCGGTGTTTCATCGCTCGGCGCGACACCGGTGCCCACGCGCCGCTGGAGCCCAGCGGTGATGCCGATCCCCACCCGCTCGTCGAACAGCAGGTTGCCCCAGACGCTGAGCGCGAAGGGCCCGTTGCGGTCATAGATCTGCTTCACGATGGGGTTGAACTGGTAGTTCACATCCAGCTGGACGCCGACCGTGGCGATCCGGCGCAGCGACACAGGCGGCAGCTCGGGCCGAGGCGCCTCCTTCCACACGTCCTCGCGCGAGTCGGACTGGGCCGAAGCAACGCCCGGAAGGAGTGCGCCCAGTACGAGCAGCGTGGCCCCCAGTGATCGCACCCGGCTCACGACTCGGACCGCTGGCGCAGCTGCAGCCGCTGGAGATCGAAGACGAGACGCACGAGGCGTTCGCGGCTGCTGCTCGACATCTCGAGGAACTCGAGGCCGATCTCGAACCCGCCTTCGGGCGATGCCTGGCAGCGCCGCACCGCCGCCTGGGCTCGGAACGGGATGCTGCTCGTCGCTGAGAGCACCGAGAACTGGACCTCCACCCCGTCGTCGAGATGCAGGTGGTGCTTGCTCAGAAAGCCGATACCCCCGGCGGAGATGTTGGCCTCGATGACCCCCTCCGACGTCCAGGCCTGCTCGAGGTGCTGATGAGCGAGCTGCCCGACAACGCCATCCATCACCGCCATCAAGCGGTCCAGGAACGCGCGTCCAGGTGCGCCGAGCTCCTTGCGGAAGCGGGTCGCACCCGACGAGAGCTCCTCGAAGGCGGTGACGAGATCGTGCTCGGTGTCCGGGATGTCGTTGGCGGCGAGGGGAGCCATGCGTACCCGCATCTCCACTCGAGCCATCACCCGGAAGTGACTGCGGCGCTCACTGTCGGAGAGCGCTGCGCGGAATCGTGTCTGGTCGGTCATCTCCACTCCCGGGAACGGTTGCGGAGAGTGTTAATGCGAGGTTCGTGCCAGAACCGATCGATCAGCCAGTCCGCTCGATGTATCGCCCACCGGTGGCCTTGAGCCACTGCCCTGTGGTCGCGTACCCGTTCAGTCCCTCGCGGGAGCGGGTTGCAGTCTCCCGTTGGCTCGCGAGGCGCTCGAGCCCGCCGTGGAGCAGCGATTCAAACTCACGCGATGTGGTCGCGAGCTCGGCCATCAAGGTACGTCCGGTGGCGGTCGCAGCCGCGCTCCCCAGGGCGGGCCCTCCCAGGGCACGGGCGGCGTCGTCGAGTTCTTGACACCGCTGGCCGAAGGCGGCCGTCAGGACTCCGCCACCCGACATGATCTCGACACCGTCGGCGAGGTGGGCTTCGTAGATCGCCATCCACTGGAGCGCTGCCGCGGGCATCAGCGGGTCACGCCTCGCTCGGCGCGGGCAGCGTCCACCGCAAGGACCCAGGTGTCCCGCACGTGGCGCAGGATGCGCAGGGCATCAGGCAGGCCCGAGTCGTCACCGGAGAGCGCGTCCACGATCCGCCGGTTGATGAACATGTACAGCCGCAGCATGTTGAACGCCGCCTCGCCGCCGTAGTCGGTGTTGAGCGTGTTCGACAGCTCAGCGACGATGCGCCGGGTCTTGTCGAGTTGCTTGCGACGCACGTTGCGGTCTTGTTCGAGCCGGGACGCTTCGGCGCTGCGCACCGCTTCGTTCACGAGGAGGACGAGGGTGTCCTCGGGGGTCGAAGCATCGACGCTCGCTTTGCGATATGCGCTCAAGTTGGGGTTCACCATGGGGGATTCCTCGAGGGTCACTGGTTATTGCTGCTTGTTCCACTGGGCGATGGTCTGGGTCAGAAAGTCCCCGGTGGCCTGGTACTTGGCGAGGATGAGCTCCATGGCCAGAAACTGTTCGCCGAGGTCTTCCTCGTAGTCCACGAGCCGGGCTTCCTGGATCTCGACGCGGTCGGCGAGGTCATCCATGCGGGTCTCGAAGCTGTCGAGGCGCGGCTGGATGAGACCGGTGGTGGGATCGGCGACGATGTCGATCTGGTCCATCAACTGCGTGAACACGCCGTTGGTGCCGATGAGCATGCTCATCACGTCGTCGTTCGATGAGCCGAGCGCGCTGATGAAGTCCGATGTATCGAAATCCACTTGGCCCGACTGCTGGGATTCGATCCCCATCGAGCGCAGACCGGTCAGGCTCCCCTGCCCCGGAGTGGAGCTGAACACGCTTTGGAGACGGCGAGCCACCGAGCGCAACGTCGGATCGCCTGCCAGCGGTCCGCCGCCGCTCTCGGAGCTGCCCGCCTGCTTCTTCACGAAGTCTTTCAACTCGTTGTACGCTTCGAGCACCGACTCGACGTTCGCCGCCGTGGTGGTGGTGTCCTGATTGACGGCGATGGTGGAGGCACCGGTGGTGACCCCGCGCAAGTCGAGCGTCACGCCGGGGATGACATCGACCGGGGTGTTTGACGCCGTGAACACCGAGGTCCCGGCGATGGAGAGCTCGGCGTCGGCCGCGGCGTTCACCACGCCCATGGCGAGCGTCGTCCCGCCGGTGCCCGTGGTCGTGATCGTGGTGCTGACCGCGTTGGCCAGCCCGGTCGAGTCGGCTTGGAGCACCAGCTCGAACGGGTTGGCTCCGGTGCCGGTGTTGAGCACGAAGGCCTGGGCGCCGTCTACGTTCTCGTTGATGTAGTCCACGAGGCCCTGAGGCGTGTTCGTGCCCGTGGCGGCGTCGATGGTGATGGACGTGATGACGCCGCCGACATCGACGTCAAGCGTGCCGTCGTTGATCGTGTCGAGACCGCTGGTGAAGCCATTGGAACGCTCGAGGCTGCTCTCGGCGAGGCTCACGACACCGATGTCGTACGAGCCCGGCTGAGCCTCTCCGGTCACGGTCGCGCTGATCGCGGAGTCCTGGGTTGAGCTGGCGGTGTAGGCCCCGAGATCGGTGTTGCTGTCGACCGCCTCAATCGCGCTCTGCAGGCCGGTCAGAAGGGTGTTGAACTCCTGCATGGCGTCGCGCTTTGCAGACAGCTCGGTGAACTGGTTCTGCATGTTGGCGATAGGACGCCGCGCGACCGCCACCAGCTGGGACACGATCTCCCCGGTGTTGATTCCGGAGACAAGTCCGTCTACGCCTGGCATAGGGTCAACCCTTCGCTTCGAACAGGAGGCCGCGCAGCTCTTCGAGGCGCTCAGCCGTGTTGAGGAACTCTTCAGACGGGAACTGATGCAGCAGCTCGTTCTGCTCGTCGAACACTCGGACGACGACGCGAGAGCTGTCGTCGTCCATGGCGATGGTCACGTGCACGTCCTTGTCTGCGAGCTGAGCGTTGGCCGTCTTCTCGAGGTCGGCGATCTGCTCGGCGCTGGGAGGGGCGACCTCGCGGACCGGCTTCGCGGGCGCAGCCTCTGCGGGCTTCGCCGCGGGCTCGGAACGGGCCGGGACCGGATGCGCCGCCTTGGGGGCCGCGACCGGTGTGATGGAGTCAAACGTGATGGGCTGGATGGTGTTCATGGCGATCTCCTCGCCGATCCGTTCCCGCGGGCGCGGGGCGGACCGTGAAGCGGGCGCCGCCTAGACGGCGCCCGCTTCGTAGTCCGGTTGGTGCGCTACTGGAGCAGCGACAGCGCCGTCTGCGCCGACTGGTTCGCCTGCGACAGCACCGAGGTGCCCGCCTGCGACATGACCTGGTTCCGCGTCATGTCCGCGGTCTCGTTGGCGAAGTCCACGTCACGGATGCGGGACTCGGCCTCGATCAGGTTCTCCGTGTAGTTCTCGAGGTTGTGCATCGCCGAGCTGAGTCGGTTCTGCGCGGCACCAAGGTCGGCGCGGCCGTCATTGATGGTGTCCAGCGCGGAGTCGAGCGCGGTGATGGCCGACTGGGCGTTGGCCGCGGAGCCGAGGTCGACGGAGCCGGTGTCGATGCTCAGCGCGGCGGTGTTGCCGTCCACGAGGGCTACTGCGATCCGGTCGTTCGCCGTGTCGTTGACGCCCACCTGCACGTCCACCGAGGTGGTCGTTCCGTTGCTCAGGCTCAGACCATTGAAGTTGGTCGTGTCGGCGATCCGGTCGATTTCCGACTGCAGCGCAGTGAACTCCGTCTGGATGTACGCACGCTCGGTTGCCTGAAGCACACCCGACGCCGCTTCAACGCTCAGTTCACGCATGCGTGAGACGATGTCGGTGATCTCGGAGAGCGCGCCTTCCGCGGTCTGGACGACGGAGACGCCGTCGTTGGTGTTGCGCTTCGCCTGGTGCAGCGACTTGATCTCGGCGCGCATGCCCTCGGAGATGGCGAGTCCGGCGGCGTCGTCGGCGGCCTTGGTGATCCGCAGACCGGAGGAGAGGTGCTCGAAGTTGGAGCGCAGCTTCTCCTGGGTGCGGGAGAGGTTCTTCTGCGCGAACACGGAGTTCACGTTGGTGTTGATACGAAGTGCCATGGGGTCAGTCTCCAGGGACCGCGGAATGCGGTCCGGTTGATGAATTCCTTTACGGAGGGGTCAGCGGGGACTTGAGGGGGGGAGCGTCTTTTGTTGAGAAAACCCGCGGTGCGGGCCAGACGCTCAGACGCCGAGCAGCTGGAAGACGTCGCTCGTGCGCGCAGCGGCGGTCACCTGAAGCACCGCCTCGAACGCGGTCTTCGTGCGCGTGAGCTCGCTGTACGCAAGGAGCATGTCAGCGTCCTCGACGGTCGACTGCTCGTCGATCAGCTGCACCTCAAGAGTAGAGAGGTGATCGTCGAGCCCATCGATGAGCGACATGCGCGATCCGATGAGCGAGCGCTGCTGGGTGATCCACTCGATGCCCTCTGCCAGTGGCGTGAGCTCGTTGGCGACCGCGCTGGTGTCGTTGGCGAGCAGCGCGGTGGCGAGGTCGTCGAGCGCCTGCAGGATGTCCGGACCGCCGCCGGTGCCCGAGAGCACCGCCGCGCCATCCAGCGTCACCTGCACCGATGCGGTCGTGTAGACCCCCATGGAGACGACAGAGGAGTCACCCTGGTAGTTGCCGGCGGCGTCGAACGGGTCGGTGCCGACCTGGCTGCCTCCGAAGAGGCGGCGGCCGGCGACCGAGGTGTTTCCCAGGGCCAGCAGCTCGCTGCGCATCCCCTCGACCTCGCTCGCGGCGGCGGCGCGATCGCCCGCATCGGCGATGGGGTTGGCGAGCTGAACGGCGAGGGTCCGGGCGCGGCTGAGCACGTCCGTCATGGAACCGAGCGCGCCTTCGGTGAGTCCCAGCTCACGGCCAGCAGTCTCGATCTTGCTACGCGCGGTCTCGACGTCGCCGCGCATCCCGCGGATCCGAAGGCTGCGGGCCGCGCCGACCGCGTCGTCGGATGGCTGCAGGATGCGGCGCCCCGAGGAGGCGACCTCCTGAGCGCGTGCGGAATCGGTGCTCTTGCGCCGGAGTTGGCGCAGCTGGGAGCGATAGACCTGGGCGGCAGTGACTCGCATGTGATCTACTTATCGGCGCGCGCGGGGCGCACTTGAGGCTGAGCGACAAGGGGTGCGGCGGTCATCGGACGATCGACATCAGGTCGTCGAACAGATCGTTCGTCGCCGAGATGACCCTCGCAGCGGCCTGGTAGGCCTCTTGAAAGCGTATGAGGTCGAGGGCTTCCTCCTCGAGGCTGACCGCGCTGTTCGCGTCGCGCACGTCCATGGCCGTGCTCAGCTGGTTGTAGGCCCGCGACTCGTCGGCGTAGGCCGAGGCTGCGTTCTCACCCAGGCTGGCGACCACCTCTCCGTAGTAGCTGGAGAAGGTGCGCGTGCCGCCGGCCATCGACAGCGACTCCGCGAGATCCGCAAGCGCGCTGATGTTGGTGTTCCCGCCCGGCAGGGTCGCAGCCGAGCCGGATGCGGCGATCGCATCCACGTTGCCCACCATGCCGACGTCCAGCGAGAGCGCGGACGCGGCGCCGGCCTGTTGGAGCGGGGGCGCGAAGAAGTCGTTGCCGGTGCTCCCGTCGAGCCCGAAGCCCGCCTGGTGCTGCGCGTTGACCTCGGTGGCGACGTTGAAGGCGAGCGCATCTAGCTGCGCCATGAGCTCCGGAGTCGTGACGTCGCGGGTCGTCAACACGGCCCCGAGCTTGCCCGCGCTGCCAATCGAGTTCGTGATGTCGAACGTCGTGCTGCCCTGACTTACATGCACCTCGAGATTGCCCGTGGTCGCGTCCTCGACGGCGCTGAGCGTGCGCGCCTCGTCGCCCTCCACCAGCGTGTGGCCAGCGAACAGGACCCCGAGGCTGCCGTCATCGCGTTCTGTCACGCGCGTCTGTCCCAATGCGGCCAGGGTCTCCACGGTGTTCGCGCGCTGGACTCGCAGGTCGTTGGCGCGATGCCCGCCGGCTTCGAGCTGCTGGATGTTGGCGTTGAGACCGGCAAGCTGACCCGCGAGATCGTTCACCTGGCCGACGATGTCTCCCACCGCGGCGTTGGCCTCGTCCTGCTGGGTCTGGATCACGGCGGCGCCGCGTCGCATGGCCGTGGCGAACTCGTCGGCGCGCCCCAATACGTTGAGTCGCAGGGCGGGGCTGGTGGGATCGGCCTCCATCAGCGAGAACGAGTCGAACAGCTCGTTGAGCCGCTCACCCAGGCCCCCATCCTCACCCTCGGCCAACGCGATCTCGATCCCGCGCATCGCCGTGCTGCGGGTCTCGGCGTACCCGTGCTCCGCGAAGCCGGAGATCACCTGCCGCTGCGCGAAGCTGTCGAACGCCGCGGAGACGGTCGCGGCGCTCACGCCCTGACCGAGCAGCAGCCCTCCCCGGTTGATCGGACGGGCGGTGGTCAGCTCCGTGCGTTGCCGTGCGTACCCGGGGGTCTCCGCGTTGGCGACGTTGTTGGCCGTGGTCTGCAGCGCGCGGCTCTGGGCGCCGAGCGCCGCGGCGCTGCTGTGAAGGATGGCGAAGAGGCTCATGACCGACTCACAGCGACAGCTCGAGCAGCTCGCCCGCGCCGGTTCCCGACGCCGCAGCTTGCCCTCGTGCGTTGTATGCAGACGCCGGACGTTCGTTCGAGGCGAGGCTGCGCCCCAGCTCCTCGGTGAACTCCAGAGCCTGACGGACCAGGATCTCGTTGCGTGAACTCACGAGCGCGATCTCGTCTCGCAGCTCGCGGAGCCGGGACCGCATGGTGCGCAGGCGCCGGGCCACCCACTGAGGCGCGAACTGAATGATGCTCAGCAGCGTCATCCGAGCCGCAAGCCCACCGGCCGACGTGCTGGCCGGCGATGACGGCAAGCAGCGCAGCAGCGCTTCGGTGCGCACCGAAGCCAGTCCGGCGAGCTCGCTGAGCAGGCTCTGTTGCTCCTCAGCCCATCGCTCGATCCCCGGCACATCCATCGCGAGCATCAGCTGCGCGCCATGGTCGGCGTGAGTTCGAAGATCGGTGAGGCGCTCCAGCTCGGCGCCGAGGGCGCGCACAAGTTCAGTCCAGGCGGCTTCCGTCATGGTTGGTTCCTTTCGACCCATGAGAGGGTCGGTGGGAACGAATGCATTGGCTGTGCCAAGTGGTGCTCGTCCTAGAAGATGTCTTGGGCCATCAACGCGGCGAGTTCGCCGGAGTCGGCCGTGAGCGTGCCTGCAGCCATGTCGGCCCTGGCTTGCGCGACGACGTCGGGCCGGAAGTCCGGCTCGGACTTCGCTGCGCTCCGGATCGCCTCGACGTGGCCTACATCGGCAGACAACTCCAGCGAGCTCGCTGGGCCGCTGCTCGATGTAACGCTGGCCTGGTTGGTCTGGGCCTTCTCCGCCTTCTCCGCCTGAGCGCCCTTGTGAGCAGCGGCAGAGTCAGCGCGGGCGATATGCAGAGAGGCGACTGCAGCGTCGCTTTGAACTTTCATACGATCTCCATTCCGGCGAGGCCGGTCTTCCCCTTAAGAATCGGCGGGGCCCACGGAGACTTGAGAAGAAAGTATCGCGACATCTGGTGTTTTCGACTTCATTGAGGCGAAAAGCCTGCAATGTCAGTCGGATGCGCCACCCAGAAAGTCCAACGGATCCACGGCGACGCCGTCTCTTCGCACCTCGAGGTGCAAGTGGGGCCCGGTGGACTTGCCAGTGCTGCCCACGGCGCCGACGGGCTCGCCCGCTGCGATCTCCTGGCCCACCGCCACAGAGATGGCGGACTGGTGGGCGTAGCGCGTCACGATTCCGTCACCGTGGTTGATCTCGACGAGCTGCCCGTAGGAGCCCATGGGCCCTGCGTGAGTGACGCGCCCCGACGCCGCGGCGAGGATGGGGGTGCCCTCGGGAGCGGCGACGTCCAAACCTGAGTGGTGGCGGTGATCCCCAGACATCGGGTCGCGCCGAGAGCCAAACTCCGAGCTGATCGCGCCTTGGTCCTGCAGCGGCCAGCTCCACCCGGCGCGACGGCCGCCATCCACGGACGGCGCCTCCACCCGCAGGCTGCGGCTGAGCGCGCCGTACTCCGCCTTACCGCGGACGCCGTTGACGCTGTCCCGGATCATCGCAGCGAGGCCGAGCCCCTCTCCGCGGGAGATGTTCTCGGCGACCTGAGCGTCGAGCTGTTCGGTCCACGTGTCACTCGCTGAGCTATCGAGCAGGCCGTCGCCCAGCACCTTCGCGCTGGCTCGCATGCTGGTGAGCATCTCGCGCACGAAGTACGCCTCAAACTCACGGGCCGCTTTGTCGATCCCGGCCCCGTCGCCCTTCTCTTTCGCCGAGGTGAGGCGGTCTGCGGCGTCGGGGCCGCGGGGCGCCTGGGACGCGAGCGCGTTGGAGAGTGCGTCGATGGCCATCTCAGAGCACCTCGAGCTCGGCGTCCATCGCGCCAGCTCCGTGGATGGCCTGCAGGATGCTGATGAGGTCTCGGGGCGCGACGCCGAGCTGGTTGAGCGCGCCCACCACCTCGCCGATGGATACGCCCCCGACGACCGTGAGGTCGCCCCCCTCTTCGGTCACCTGCACGTCGCTCTCGGCGACGACCGCGGTGCGACCTTCGCTGAACGGCTCGGGCTGACTCACGCCGAACTGGGTGTCCACCTGGATCGTGAGCCCCGCGTGAGCGACGGCGACGGTGTGGATCCGGACCTGGCTCCCCATGACGATGGTGCCGGTGCGCTCGTTCAGCACCACGCGGGCCCGGGTGTCGGTGTCGATGTTGGCGGCCTCGAGGGAAGCCACCATCTCGGGCACGCGTCCCTGGTACTGGGGCGGCACGAGCACCTCGATGGTGGCGCTGTCCTTGGCCCGGGCGAAGTCACCCAGGAGGCTGTGATTGATGACCCGCGCCGTGCGCACCGCCGTGGTGAAGTCGGCGCGAGAGAGCGAGAAGTTCAGCTCCGTGCGGCCCTCAAACGACGAGGTGGCGGCGCGGGTGACCTTGCCGCCGGTAGGGATGCGCGCGGTGGTGACGTGGTTCTTCGCCGCGCCAGCTCCGTTGGCGCCCGCGCTGAAGCCGCCGACCGTGAGCTGACCCGCAGCGAGCACCCAGTCCTCGTTGCCGCCCGCGTCCCACAGTTGGGTGGGGAGCAGGACCCCGCCGGCCAGCGAGCGCGCGTCCTGCACAGCCGAGACCGTGACGTCCACTTTGTCGCCAGGCCGGGCAAACGGAGGCAGCGTGGCCGTGACGGCGACGATGGCCGCATTCCTTGTCTTGAAGTCCTGGGTCAGCAGCGTGCCGGCGTCCTGCATGTTCATGTTTCGCACGAACTTACGCACGGCTTCGCCGCCATCACCGGTTCCCTGCAGGCCCACCACGAGCCCATGACCCACGAGTGCATTGTCTTGGACCCCCTGCCACTGACCGATGTCTTTGAGCCGGGCGGCCGATGCTGGCGCCGGGAGAGCGAACAGCGCGGCGAGGAGGAGGGCGGGGAGAGTGGCGTGACGCACGGTGACTCCGAATGCGGTGTCTAGAAAGGGGAGACGACGTCGAGGATGCGGGCGAGCCAGCCGGGTCGCTGCTTGCCGGCTACGACGCCGACGCCGGAGAACTCGATGCGGGCATCGACGATCTGGGTGCTGGCGATGGAGTTGTCGGCGCTGATCGCCCGGGGGTCGACGGTGCCGCGCAGGCTCAAGACCTGGATCTCGTTGTTGATCTTGATGGCCTGGCGGCCGCCAATGACGAGGTTGCCGTTGGACTGCACTTCGACGACCTGCACCGTGAGGGTGCCGGTCAGCGCGCCGGTGCGGTTGGTGGTGCCGTCGCCGTTGAAGTTGTTCTTGGTGGTCCCGCCGATCATCGCGCCCGGCGTGAGGCCGATGCCCTCGAGTTGGGTTTCGAGCCCCAACATGGCTTGCAGCGCCACCGAGGTCTCGTTGTTGCGGTTCAAGTTGGTCCCCGCCGTGCTGTCCGCCTGGGTGTTCTGGGCGATCTTCACCGTGAGGTGGTCTCCCACGCGAATGGCGCGCCGCCCCGAGTAGATGGAGCGCCCGCTGGTGATGATTCCGCCGTCGGCGTCCATGACCGGCGGCGGCGGCGGCGGGTCGACGCTGAACGACGGGTCGGGCCTCATGTTCCCGTTGGAGAACGCGCCTTGGCTACAGCCCAGGGGGCTGGTCACCAGAAGCAGAAGGAGCAAGAACCTCATGGCGTCTCCATGGACTCGCCGAAGGGAACCTCGACGGTGTCAGGCGTGAGCAGGATTCCGTGGCGCACCGAGTTGGTTGATGGCACCCAGACCGCCACGAGCTCGCCGATGCTGGCGTCTTCTCGCAGCACGCCGCTCGCGGTCACCCGCAAGGACCCGGAGCCCACGAGCATGGTCACCGGCCGGTTGCGCTGGGCGTGCACCACTGCGGTGAGATCCGCGCTACGCACGAGCTGGTTGAGGCCGAGATCCCGCCGGGCTACGCGGCCAACGATGTCTTCGGCATGGCGAAGCAGACCGCCGGGGAGCTGGTCAGCCTCACGCAGGACGCTGCCGAGGTGTCCGCCACTCACGCGCTCCCCACGGTGCAGCGGCTCGCGCAGAACGGGCACCTGAACCAACGCGATGATCTCGGCAGACCCGCGCAAGGGATCCAGCGGCGCGCCGTTCACCGTGAGCATCACGTCCAGGTTGGTGTGGCCGATCCAGTCATCCGCGCCATCCGCCCGTACGCGGACCGAGACGTCGGCGCCTTCGGGGATGTCCGGCGTGGCGCGAAGCAGGACCGAGTAGACCTCGATCTTCGAGACCGTGTCGGGCAGGTTCGCCCGCGCCGCCTGGGTGACCGCGCCATGGAGCAACGCAGCGTCCAGCGGAGCGGCCTGGGCGGCGGAGGCGAGGAGGAAGACACTGACGGAGACCGACAGCGCAATGGAGATGCGGTTCATCGTGGTCTCACTTCAGCTGGTTGGTGGCCTGGAGCATCTCGTCCGAGGCCTCAATGACCTTGCCGGTCAGCTCGTAGGCGCGCTGGGCCTGGATCATCGCGATGAGCTCTTCGGCGACGTCGACGTTGCTCATCTCGAGCATCCCGCCCTGGATATGCCCGAGGCCTGCCGTGCCCGCGATGCCAGCCTGCGCGATGCCCGACGACTCCGTGGCTTCGTAGAGGCCTCCACCAAGAGCGTGCAATCCCGCGGGGTTCGTGAACGAACGCAGCTGGATTTGACCGATGATCTGCTGCTCGCTGTCGACCGTCGCGAGCACGTTGCCCTCAGCGCTGATGCTGATGCCTTCAGCCCCTTGAGGGAAGGTGATCCCCTCGGCCAGCGCCATGCCATTGGGCAGGATGAGCGTGCCCTGACCGTCGGTGACGAAGTTGCCGTTGCGGGTGTAGACCTCCTGCCCCTCGGCGTCCGTCACTGCGAAGAAGCCCGCGCCGTCAATCCCCATGTTCGTGGGTTCCCCTGTATCGGCCATCGAGCCCGTGCTGAAGTCACGCCGGACCTGACTCGCCCTCGCGCCGTGACCCACCTCGACGGTGTCCGCGGCGGTGGTGCCCTGCGCTGTGGTCCCGCTACCCGTGCGGATCTGCTCGTAGTACAGGTCCTCGAACTCCGCGGTGGTCTTCTTGTACCCAGAGGTGTTCACATTCGCGATGTTGTTCGCGATGGAGTCCACCTTGAGCTGCTGAGCCTTCATTCCGGTGGCGGCGGTAAATAGTGCGCGCATGGCTTTCTCCTAGCGGTCGATGCGACCGACCTGATTGTTCAGGGCTTCGTCGAGTTTGCTCGAGGCCTCCAGGTTCTTCTGGAACGCCTCGTAGTAGCGGGTGATGGCGATGAGCTCGGTCAGGGCGTGGATGGGCTCGACGTTGCTCGTCTCGAGCTGGCCCTGGAGCACCTCGGCGGCCGCAGGGGCGACCTCGGTGTCAGGAGGGGCCTGCCAGCGTCCCCCACCGGTCTTGGCGAGCTGGGTGCGGTCGGCGACGTCCACGATCGCGAGCTGCCCAATCGCGGTCCCGTCCAGCGTGAGCTTCCCCTCGTGGTCCGCGACGAGTTCACCCCCGCCTGAGACCTTGATGGGCTCCCCATCGGCGCCTTGCACGAGGAAGCCATCGCCGGCGGTGAGGAACCCCTCCGGATCGAGGAAGAAGGTGCCGTCCCGCGTCAGGATGGGACCACCCTGCGCCCCCTCGGGTGCCAACAGCTGGAAGAACCCGTCCTCGCCTCGCAGCGCGAAGTCCGTGGGGTTCCCGGTGTCCCGCACCATGCCTTGACTGTAGTCGGTGACCTCGCCGAGCCCGGTCACGAACGAGGCGGCGAGCTTGCGTTCCCCCTCCCCCATCGCGCCGTCCTTGGTCGGACTCGTGAGCTCGAAGTGAACCCGGTCGGCCTTGAAGCCGGTCGTGTTCACGTTCGCCAGGTTGTTGGCGAGCACGTCGAGCTGGCGCATGGAGCGCAGGCCGCCGCTAAGTGCTGGATACATCTCGCGTCCCATTGGACACCTCCGCCCTGCATTGATGCACTCGCCGTGCCATGTGCTCTCCCGAGGGTCCATGACCCAATGGATCAAAGGATCGTCGCCGGGGACCCACGTCAGCCGATGAGCCGCGCACCCGCTGGGGCGTCAGAGTTCCAACGGACGCGCAGAGACCGTGGCAAAGTGCCGGCCGATGCTGATTCACGTCCTGTTTTTGCTCCTCGGCGTCGGCCTCCTCTACGGGGGCGGCGAGGCGCTGGTGGAGGGCGCGTCCGACCTCGCGCGGCGTCTCGGAATGTCGACCCTCGTCATCGGCCTCACCGTCGTGGCGTTCGGCACGTCCGCGCCGGAGCTGGCGGCGACCCTGACCGCAACGCTGGACGGCTCGCCAGAGCTCGGGCTGGGCAACGTCGTGGGAAGCAACATCGCCAACATCGGGCTCATCCTGGGCGTGTCCGCGCTCCTCCTGCCCCTGCACACGACGACCCGCTTCATTCTCCGCGAGATCCCCTTCATGGTCGCCTGCTCGGCGCTCCTCATTCCGGTGGTCGCGGACGACCTCATCAGCCGCACCGAGGGGGTCCTCTTCTCTGTCGGGCTGATCGGATACCTGGCGTTCATGTTCTTCGCTGGCCGCAACGACGCCACCAGCCACGACCCGGAGGAGGATCTGCCATCGGCGGGCCGAGCCGTGGCGTTCGTCGTGCTGGGCGCAGTGCTGCTCGTGGGCGGTGCGAAGGCGCTCGTGCTCGGCGGAGTGGAGATCGCAAGGGCCCTGGACGTGTCCGAGCGCGTCATCGGGCTCACGATGGTCGCCGTGGGCACCTCCCTGCCAGAGCTCGCCAGCTCGCTGGCGGCGGCGCGACGGGGCGAGAGCGACATGGTCCTCGGTAATGTCGTGGGCAGCAACGTGTTCAATGTGCTGTGCATCCTGGGCGTCACCGCGACCACCATGCCCATGGTGGTGGACGGAGCCGGGGCGCGCACCGACCTGCTGGCCATGCTGGCGCTGTCCCTGCTGGTCCCGCTGCTGCTGTGGAAGGGCCGCAACATGGGCCGCAGAGAAGGCGCCGGGCTGCTCATTCTGTGGGCCGGGTACCTCGCCTTCTTGGCGCTGCGCCTCCCCACGGTCGGGTGACCACCACGGCGCCACAGGGGCGCCTGATTCTCTGGTACTGCCTCGCTATCGGCTCCGTCGGAGCGATGCACCCCTTCCTGTCGCTCGTCTTGACCCGTCGAGGGGCGAGCGAGCAGGCAGTGATGCTGATGCTGGCGCTGTTCCCGCTGGGGCTCATGCTCGCGACCCCGGTGTGGGGACTGCTGGCCGACCGCAGCGACGCTCCCGCGAGGATCATTGCCGCCGCGCTGGCCCTGGCGACCCTGGGCGCCGCCGCCACCCTGCTGCCCGGCGGTCACCTCGTCTTGCTGCCCGGCCTCGCGCTCCTCGCGGTCAGCCGGTCCGGTGCGATCTCCCTCACCGATGTGCACACCATCGCGGCCCTCGGCGGTGGAGAAGCGGGGCGAAGTGCCTACGGACGGGTCCGCATGTGGGGCTCGATCGCGTTCATCGCTGCGGTGCAAGGGGTCGGCTTGCTCGCTGAGCGCTGGCCTCGGGCGCCGCTCCTCGTCAACTTCGCCTGTCTCGCGGCACTGATGGCGGTGACCCTTAGCCTGCCGAGCGCACAGGAACGCCCCACGTCCCGGCCGCGCGCGTCGCTGGCACCCTTGCTCCGCGAGCCCCGCCTCATGCGGCTCTTCGCGGTGTCGGCGCTCCATGTGGCGGCGATGAGCAGCTACGACAACCTCTTTGCGTTGCACGGCGCAAGCCGCGGGCTCAGCGACGGGATGATCGGCGCCGCCGTGGGGCTCGGCGTCGCGGCGGAGGTCCTCGTACTCTTTGCCTCACCCCTGCTGCTGCGCCGCTGGTCGCCGGCGACCCTGATGGTCATCGCGGTGCTCGCAGCGATCCCGCGTTGGTGGATCACCGGGACCAGCGCGAGTGACACCGTGCTCGTCCTCACCCAGGCCGCTCACGGGCTCACGTTCGGGCTGTGGTGGGTCGGAGGCGTCGCGTTTGTGTCAACTCACGCGCCGAGCCACCTGCGGGCCTCAGCCCAGGCAGGCTTCGTCGCGAGTGGCTTCGGGGTGGGGAACCTGTGCGCGTTGCTCGTTGCGACCTATGCCTTGCCGCGACTGGGGACCGGGCTGTGGTTCCAGGGGCTCGCAGGGGTCTCGTTGGTGGCGGCGCTGCTGCTGCCCTGGGCGCTCAGGACTTCTTCGGGCGGCGACGCGTGAGGTCCAGCGTCTCTCCCGGCCGCAGCGAGTCGGCGAGCTTCGCCCGCAGCCGCAAGCAGGCTTCGGTGTGCAGCTGACTCACGCGGCTCTCGCTCACGCCGAGCACCGCGCCGATCTCCTTGAGCGACATCTCGCGGTAGTAGTACATCACGAGCACGTTCTTGAGCCGCTCGGGCAAGGATGTCTCGATGGCCCCGGCGAGCTCACGCAGCGCCTCCTTGCGGTCGAGTTCCTGGTCGGGGCGGCGGACCGCCTGGTCCTCGATGGCGTCGGCGAGCGTGCCTCGGTCGTCTCCCGCAGCCCCGCGCGGGGCATCCAGAGACACCAGGTTGACCGAGCGAGCCTCGTGCAGGAGCGTGTGGTACTCGCCCATGGTCATCTCGAGCTCGGATGCGATCTCCTCCGACTCGGGCGGGCGCCCCAGCTTGACCTCGAGGTCCCGGGTGGTCCGCTGCAAGCGATTGCTCTTCTCTCGCACGGTGCGGCTCACCGGATCCAAGCCGCGCAGAAGGTCCAGAATCGAGCCCCGAATGCGGAACTCCACGTAGGTGCCGAACGAGGCGTTCTTCGTGGGGTCGAACTTGTCGAGGGCGTCGAGCAGCCCCAGCGCGCCGGAGTTGATCAGGTCGTCGAGCTCGAGCTGCGCGTGAGCAGGCAGCCGATGGGCGATACGCCGCGCGATGTACATGACCTTGCGTGCGTAGCGCTGAATGACCTGGTCCCGCGTCATCCCCTCGATGAGGCGCTCTTCCGCAGCGGGCCTCGCAGCTCGTCGGGCCCGCTCGTACTGCATGATCTTCGTCAGATCGGTGCGTGTGGACGTGAGAGACGAGCGGTGGTGGGAATAGGTCACGAGGTGACTCCGTTTCGCGCGAAGAACCGGACGCCGCCGTCGGAGCGACCGACGACGGGGACAAGCACGCGCGGAACCATCTGGTCGACCGCGCGTGAATAGGTGGAGGCTGGATAGAGGATCGAGGCGGGGCGGCGGGCGCGGACGGAGCGAGGCACGCGCTCGTCAAAGGGCAGCACGCCGATGAGGCCGAGCTCCACGTCGAGGAACTGGCTCACCACAGACGACAGCCGGCCGTAGACCTGCTTGCCATCACGGCCCGACACCGACTGATTGACCACCAGCTCGACGCGCCCGACTCCGTGAGACTGATGCAAGACCTTGATGGCGGCGTACGCGTCCCGGATGGCGGTGGGCTCAGGCGTCGTCACCACGAGGAGGCGATCGGCAGCAGCACCAAACAGCATCGGGTTGCGCGAGACTCCCGCGCCGGTATCGATCAGGACCACGTCGTACCCGGCACCCACGGAGTCCACAGCGTCGATGATGGCGAGCTGCTCGCTGGGGTCGAGCTCCGAGCCGCTCTTGTTGGCGCCAGGGGCGGGGAGCAGCGGCAGCGAGAGGCCGTCGAACATCGCTTCGGTCACCGCATCCTGCGGCGCGCAGTCGCCTCGCATGACCGCCCGTAGGTCCACCTTGGGCTGCACATCGAGCAAGACATCCAGGTTCCCGCAGCCCACATCGGCGTCCACGAGGAGCACCCGCTTGCCAGCACGAACCAGCGAGGTCGCCAGGCACGCCACGAGCTGGCTTTTGCCGACCCCGCCCTTGCCCGAGGTCACCGCGATGGTGAGAGGCCGATCCGGGACAGCGCGGGGCGCGGTCCGGGCCCTCTCTTGGTTGCGTGCCACTGCGTTCATCGCGTACTCCCTGTCTGCTCGCAAGAGCGTCGGATTTCTGGCGCTGCCATGTTCAGGCACCGGCCTTTGACTCGGAGCTCAGCCAGTCAACGATTCCGTCCCAGTCGGCGGCTCCGCTGTGCTCTCCGCTGCCTGCTCGGTCTCCCGAGAGGAAGCTCGGAGGCAGGTCCGTACGCAATGTGGTCGCAATGACCGTGCCAGGGTCGGCGACGCGGTCCAGAAAGGTCCAGGCGATGCCCCGGAGCGGCGCGAACTCCAGCGCGCGTAGGGTCCTGGTCGCCTCTCGGGTGCTCCAGTTGGCGGGCAACACCGCGTGCCAGTTGACCTCGGGACAGGCCCGGGTCGCCGCCGCCACGAAGCGAGCCAGCGCGGCGCGCTCCCCGGCGTCGTGAATGTCGGCCGACGGCAGATCGAGCAAGACTGCGGAGACGTCCTGATGGTCGAACACCACGCGGCGCAGCTCGCCGGGATGATTGGCGCGCCGCACCTCGACGCCGATGGGCGCGCTCAGCTCGGAGATCGGGTCGATGGGACGGCCGGGGAAGCCGAGCTGCACGATGACCACGCGGCCCGGCTCATCGATCACGGCCCGGGCCGCGAGGCCACGGATGAGCGTGCTGCGGCCCACGGACTGCGGACCGAGGAACGCCAGGGCCTGAGGGCGGCCGACGCGCGCCACGGGAGGCTCGGGCACCGGCCAGCCGCGCTCGAGCCACGACAGGACCCGCTCCCACCCGAGCGGACCGTGCCCAGCAGCAGCGGCGACGCGGGCGGCGAGATCCGGCGGAAGGTCCATGCCGTCCAGAGCCTGGGCGATGGGAGAGGCAGGAGTGCGCGAGGAACCGACGACGCGCAAGCCCGGGCGACCAGCCATGCCGGCCCGCTCGGCGGGAGAGCCGAGGTCTGGCAGCGGCTCGGGGAGCTCGAGATCGTCGTCGTCGTCGATGGGTATTGGGGAGAGCGTGGCCATCGCGACGTGCTCGGCTCCGACCGCCATGGCCGCGGGCTGGGCCTTGTTGGCTCGCACTCGCTCAAAGAGCTGGCGCATCCCCTTCCGCGAACGGGACGCGGCGGCCACCACCTCGGTGACGCTGCTGCCCTCCTTGACGGAGACGATGACGGCCTCGTCGCCGAGATCCATGCGCACCGCGCTCAGGGCGGCGGAGAGGGATTCGGCTCGGTAGGTTCGCGCGCTCATATCTATTCCCTTCGGCAGGACGGTCGGACACTTGAGGGTCGGAACCAGAGAAAGTGGGTCAAGAGCACCTCACACCCCCACCGTCCCGAGACGCTTCAGACGGGTGTTGTCGGTGAGTTCGGACGGGCTCAGCACCGCGACTTGAGGCAGCACCCGCTCGACGAGGCGCCGCACCGCGCCTCGAATCGCTGGGGCCGCGAGGATGACCGGGAGGACCTGGGCGGCTGCGTGACGCTCCACCTCCGAGCCGATGCGACGCAAGAGCTCTTGGGCGCGCATGGGGTCGATGACGAGTTGAGCGGCGCCGTCGTCGGTACGCAGCCCTGACCGGATGAGGTCTTCGGTCTGCCGGCTCAAGGCGATGTAGTGAATCATCCCGGTCGCGTCGCGGTGCTGCGAGGCGATCTGGCGGCCCAGGGCCCGGCGGGCGAACTCGCTCAGCTGCTCGGGATCACTCGTGCGAGGGGCAGCGTCGGCGAGGGCCTCGAGGATCGTCAGCAGGTCACGGATGGAGACCTGCTCACGCAACAGGGAGCGAAGCACCTGGAGCACCGTGCCCAGAGGCAACAGGTTCGGCACGAGGTCGTCCACCACCTTGGGGTGAGTCTTCGCCAGCCGGTCCAGCATGTACTGGAGCTCCTGGCGCCCGAGGAACTCCTCGGCGTGGTTCTTCACGATCTCGCTCAGGTGAGTGCTGAGCACCGTGGCCGGGTCCACCACCGTGTATCCCGCCTGCTCGGCGTCCCGCTGGTGCATCTCCTTGATCCACAGTGCGTCGAGGCCGAACGCCGGCTCCTTGCCCGGGATGCCGGGCACCGTAGGGTGGGGGCCGCCGGGATCGATCGCGAGCAGATGGCCGGGCCGCAGCTCACCGCGAGCTACCTCGGTGCCGCGCAGCAAGATGGCGTACTCAATGGCTTGCAGGCGCAGGTTGTCGCGCACCGAGATGGGCGGCACCAGGACACCCAGGGTCTTGGCGAACTGGCGTCGCAGACGGGCGATGCGTCCCATGAGCTCGCCCCCGCGACGCTCGTCCACGAGCGCGATGATGTCGAAGCCGACCTCCATCTCGAGGACCTCGACCGGGGGCAGTGAGTCCTCGTCGTCGCTCGCCGACCCACCCTTCTCAGCGGCTGCTGCGGCTTCAGCCTTGGCCGCTGCGGGGTCGAAGGCGCCGGCGCGGCCGCCGAACCAGGCCATGGTCGCGATGCAGCCCGAGATGAAGAGGAACGGCACACCGAGGCCGTCGATGGCGGCGAACGGCAGCAAGATCCCTGCAGCCACCCAGAGCACGCGGGGGTTGTTCAGTAGCTGGTCGTGCAGCTCGTCCTGCAGTGACTCTCCGCCCTCATCCGAGACGCGGGTCACGAGCAAACCTGCGGCGACCGAGATGACCAGGGCGGGAACCTGGCTCACCAGGCCATCGCCGATGGTCAGCACCGAGTAGGTCTCAGCCGCTTCGGCGACGGTCATGCCGAGCTGGACGACCCCGATGAAGAGGCCGCCCACGAGGTTGATGGCGGTCACGAGGATGCCCGCGATGGCGTCGCCCCGGATGAACTTGCTCGCGCCGTCCATGGCGCCGTGGAAGTCCGCCTCCAGCGACACCTCCTGGCGTCGCTTCCGCGCTCCGGCGTCGTCGAGCAGGCCTGCGTTCAAGTCCGCATCGATGGCCATCTGCTTGCCAGGCATCGCATCGAGGGTGAAGCGCGCCGAGACCTCGGCGATGCGGCCTGCGCCCTTTGTGACCACCACGAAGTTGATGATGATGAGGATGATGAAGATCACGAGCCCGACGGCGAAGTTGCCTCCGGTCACGAAGTTCCCGAATGTCTCGATGATCGCGCCCGCGGCGGCCACTCCTGACTCTCCGCCCGTCAAGATGAGGCGCGTGGAGCTGATGTTCAGCGACAGCCTAAACACCGTGGAGATGAGCAGCAGCACGGGGAACACACTGAACTCGACCGGCTCCTTCACATAGAGGCTCACGAGGAAGACGATCAACGAGAGCGCGATGCTGCAGGCCAGCAGGAAGTCGAGGAACGCGGGCGGCAGGGGAACGATGAGGAGCCCCAGCGTGCCGACGAGCATCACCGCGACGAACACCTCACGGTTGCCCCGCGCGAACGACGCAACGCGGTCTGCCAGGCCCAATGACGGCTCAGGATTCGCCACGAAGACCTCCTGTCAGGGGGCTGACGCCCCGGTTCTGCGGATCCGTCATCGGGCCGACGCTCCGGCGTGTCGTGCGCGGAGCTTGAAGACGAAGGCCAGTACTTCTGCGACGGCTTCGAACAGATCGGATCGGATTGGGTGTCCCACGACGGATGTTGAATACAAGGCCCGTGCCAAAGGTCGGTTTTCGACGCGAGGAATTCCCGCGGTGCGCGCCAGGTCCTTGATCTTCTCCGCCATGAGATCCACGCCGGTGGCGATCACGATGGGCGCGCCCTCCTGGCCGACCTCGTAGCGAAGCGCGACGGCGTAGTGGCTCGGGTTGGTCACGACCACCGTCGCCGAGGTGACCTCGGCGAGCATCCGGTTCTGCGAGGCGGCCATCATCTTCCCGCGGCGCTTTGCCTTCATGTGCGGGTCGCCGTCGCTCTCCTTGTGCTCCCGCTTCACGTCCTCGCGGGTCATCTTCATCTTGTCGTTGGTGTTCCAGCGCTGAAACCCAAAGTCGGCGAGGGCCAGCGCAGACATCGGGAGCAGGATGAACCCCACGAGCCGCGCCATGACGCTCGCCGTCCACAGCAGGCTGCCGTCCAGCCCCTTCCACGCCAGCTCCGTGAGTCCCGGCGCCCAAAGGATCGCGAGCTTGTAGGCGACGACCCCGACGATGACGACCTTGGCCATCGACTTGAGAAACTCCACAAACGCCTGCTTGCTGGCGACCTTGCCCTTGAGCCCCTTGATCGGGTCGAGCTTCTCGAGCTTCGGCTCCATGCTCTTCCACGACCACACGAAGCCGACCTGTGCGGCGGCGAGGGAGAACGCGACCAGCGCCGACGCCGCAAGCAGCGGGCCGACGATCATCAAGACGACCATCATCGAATCTTCGAGCAGGCGCAGGGGGTCGGAGATGAACGTCTCGGGGTTGTTCCCGCCTTCCTTGATCATGCGCACCGTGAAGTCGCTGGCGTGCCGAGTCATCCCCGGAAACCACGCAGCCAGGGTGCCGAACGCCGCGGCGATGACGCCCAGGGAGTCGAGCTCGCGCGAGTGAGCGACCTCCCCCTTCTCGCGTGAGTCCTGTTTCTTCTTCTCGGACGGCTCCTCTGTCTTGTCTTGTCCGCTGTCGTCCGACATCAGCCCGCGAGCCCCAGAGCGAGGGCGCGCAGGTCACCGGACATGGACGCCACGAGACCGATCGCGGCAGGGATGACGAAGCCGGTGGCGAGGAGCCCAATGGGCGCCTGGGCGGCGAGGCCGACGGAGAAATAGATGTTCATCTGCTGGGCGAACCGGGTCACGAGCGCGGCGACGAGGTTGACGAACATCGCGGTGGCGACGACCGGCATGGAGATCCTCACGGCGTCGTGCATCACGCCTGTGAGCCTGCGTGAGGCTTCCTCTCCGGCGGCGAACGACAGCACGCCGTCTCCTGGGGCTGCGATGAAGAAGCTGTCGGTGACCGCGAGGATCATCTCGTGGTGCAGGTCCAGGCTGAGGAACGTGAGGAACGCGCCGATCTGCAGGAAGCGGGTCACGATGAGCGACTGGCCACCGCTCATGGGGTCGAACTGCGAGGCGACGGCGAGGCCCGCGTTCATGCCGACGAACGTGCCGGCGATGTCGATGACGGTCAGGAGCAAGGTGGCGAAGAAGCCCATGCCCAGCCCGAGCAGCGCCTCAGATGCGAACGCAATGCCGAAGCGAATCGCCGACCAGTCTTCGAGGTAGGGGGCCGGGGGCAGCGCTGCGGTGGCCAGGGCCGCGATGAGCAGCCCCAGCCCCGCGCGGATCTGCACCGGCACGTTGGCGAACGAGAGCAGCGGCATGCTCTGGAGCAGGCCGCCGACCCGCGCGAACGCGAGGAGCGTCAAGAGGATGCCGTGCAGGGACATCCACTGGAAGCTGAGCTCGCTCACGGCGGTCTAGGAGATCCCGACCTGAGCGATGAGGTCGAAGATCATCATGGTGAAGCTCGCGATGGAGTCGAGCATGAACGCGCCAAAGAACAGCATCGAGGCAAAGACGGCGAGCATCTTCGGCACGAAGACCAGGGTCATCTCCTGGATTTGGGTGGCCGCTTGAAGCACCGAGACCACCAGGCCCACGGTCATGGAGACCATGAGCAGGGGGCCGGCCAGCGACAGGGTGGTTTCGAGGCTCTCGTGGAGCAGTGAGAGGACGAAGTCGGGATCCATAGGGTCTCCGGGGAGGGGTTCAGGCGAACGAGCTGACGAGAGACCCGACGAGCAGGTTCCAGCCATCGACAAACACGAAGAGCAGCAGTTTGAACGGCAGGGAGATCACCACTGGAGGCAGCACCATCATTCCCATGGCGAGGAGCACGGTGGCGACGACGATGTCGATGACGAGGAACGGGATGTAGAGCAAGAAGCCGATCTGGAAGGCGGTCTTGAGCTCGCTGATCAGGAACGCCGGCACGAGGACGCGGCTCGGGACCTGGGCTCGGGTCTCAGGTCGAGGCGACTTGTCGAGGCGCAGGAAGAGCCCGAGGTCCTTGTCGCGGGTGTTCCGAAACATGAACTCACGCATGGGGACCATCGCGGTCTCGAGCGCTTGCCCCTCGGTGATCTCGCCGTCCATCCAGGGAGACAGCGCGTGTTCATGGACCCGCTCGAAGGTCGGCCCCATGATGAACCAGGTGAGGAAGAGCGCCATGCCGATGAGGACCTGGTTGGGCGGGGCCTGCTGCACGCCGATGGCCTGGCGAAGCAGGGAGAACACGACGATGAGCCGGGTGAACGACGTCATGGCGAGGATGAGCGCGGGGGCCACGGCGAGCAGCGTGAGCGTGGCGAGGAGACGCAGGGCGTTGGAGCCTCCGGCATCACCGGCGACCTCAAAGCGCATCGCAGGCTCGATGGCCTCAGCGGCTGACGCGACGTCCCAACCCAGCAGGGACGGCAGGAACACCGCGGTGGCGAGCAGCAAGACGAAGCGGGCTGCGCCCCGCCAGCCATCGGTCCCCGTCCGCGCGGGAGCCTCGGCGGCGGGCTCCCTGGTCGCCTCACGCACCGGGCGGACCGGCTCACGGGCTGGCTCTCGGCGAGTCTGGAACGGCATGCGAATCGTGCTCAGGTCCGGGGCCTGCTCAACCTCGTGGTGGTGGTCGATCTCGTCGTCGGTCGCGCCCTCGAGCCACCAGGGCAGCTCCTCGGGACCCTCGGGCTCTTCCAGGACCTCGTCGGGCAGGGACTCGATGCGGCGCCAGGCGTCCACGAGATGCGAGACCGACGGCGCGCCCTCGTCGGCCCGCTCGCGCAACACCGCCTCGACGACCGACGCAGCAGCAGTCTGGTCCTCGGGAGTAGGGGCGGGCTGAGTCGGGGCCGGGGCCAGGGCTAGGCGGGCCGGCGCTCCCTCGGTGATCGGAGCGTCAAACCACGTGTGCAGGACGTCCATGCGCCCCGGGCTCATCCCGACCAGCAGCCGCTGCCCGTCCACATCAAGCGCGACGATGCGCTGCCCGTGGCCGACGGTCTCGCTCGCCTGGACCGAGATCGTGACCTCACTCGACAGCGACGCGCTCTCGCCCCGCAGCCGTCCGATCAACAGCTTGCGCGTCTTCGGCACTGCCAGCAGGCCCATCATGGCGAGCACCGCCAGGGCGATGACGGCATTGCGGCGCATCTGAGGGGTCATCGTCGGATTCCCGACGGCCGCGGTGGTCACCGGCGTCAGAGACGTGTCGGAGGCGTTCGCCGGTGCGCCCTCATTGGGCAGCGTCGCGAGGAACGCGGACCACGCGCCGTCCCCTTCCCCATCCACGGGAGGCTCTGCGACGGGAACCGAGGCAGGCTCGGTGTCTGCGGCCGCTTCAACAGCGTGGGCGGGGCCGGCGCACAAGGCGACGAGCAGGGTCAGGACAGACAAGACAAGAGACTGAGAGCGCATGCATCCTCCGAGAGGGTCGCGCTCAGTCAAAGCAAGGGGTGTGCCAGCCCCGCGCCGCCGGTACCATCCCTGGCCATGAAACGCTGCATCACCTTTGTCCTCACTGCTCTGCTCGCCGGATGCGGAGCCGCCGAGGGCCCCGCCCCGTCGCCGCCGCCCGCCGCAGACGCGAGTACGCCGACCCCCACCGCCCCGGAGACTGCATCTGTGAGCTACCTGCCCGACTTCCAGTCTCTTTGGGACTACAGCGCTCCGGCCGAGACCGAGGTCGCCTTCACCGAGCTGTTGGCCGCTCACGCGGACGACTCACGCGACGGCTTCGATCAGTGGCGGCTCGAGCTGCGCACCCAGGTCGCGCGGACCCACAGTCTGCGCAAGGAGTTCGCCAAGACCGATGCCTTGCTGAACGCCGTGGACGCGGACGTCACCGCGCTGCTCGCCATCGAGCCCGGTGCGGCTCCCAAGGCCCGGGTCCGCTCTCTGCTGGAGCGCGGCCGCCGCTGGAACTCCGACGGCGACAAAGCACAGGCCCGGCCCCTGTTTGAGCAAGCCTGGGAGCTGGCTCGCTCCGCCGGGCTCGATGGCCTCGCCGTGGACGCCGCCCACATGATCGCCATCGCCTCCGCCGACAAGAAGCAAGAGCTCGACTGGGGCTTGAAGGCGCTCAAGCTCGCTGAGTCCTCGCCCGACCCCGACGCGAAGCGCTGGCGTGGTTCGCTGTACAACAACCTCGGTTGGACCCATCACGAGATGGGAGAGTTCGAGACGGCGCTGGAGCTCTTCGACAAGCAGATCGTGGTGCGAAAGGAAGCCGGCGATGAACCTGCTCTGCGCATCGCGCGGTGGGCTCGCGCGCGGGCCCTGCGATCTCTGGGGCGCCACGCCGACGCCCTGGCTGCGCTCAACGAGATCGTGGGCACCTACGGCGAAGAGGCCCTCGGCGATGGCTTCGTGCAGGAGGAGATCGCAGAGAACCTGCTCGCCACGGGGATCCCGTCTCGGGCGACGAACTCGTTTAAGCGCGCCCACGCGCTGCTCAAGGACACCTGGATCAATGACGAGGACCCGGCCCGCATCGCGCGGCTCGCGAAGTTGGGCGGCGTAGCTCCCTGAGCGCTTCTCCGTATACTCGCGGCGTGCGTGCGCCGTCGATCCTGCTGCTCGGACTCCTGCTGCTGCCCGGCCTCGCGCCAGCGGTGGAGAACGCGGGCGCCGGTGCATCCATGGGCGCCGGACTCGCCGCGTACTCCCCATCACCGGGCCCCGGCCTGCGGATCGCGCTGCCCGCGTTGGAGCTCGCCGCCGCGCCGGGAGGAACGACGCAGTGGCAACTGCGGGTTCGGCTACCGCTACTGAACACCGTGTACGCCGCAGGGCTCAGGCAGCAGCTCGATCTGCAAGCGGACGTCTACTGGCTCAAGCTCGGGCAGTGCGACTGTGCGGTGGGCAACCACAAGCTGCGCCCCATCGGCGGACCGATGATCGGCGCGCGACTCAACGCGGCACCGGGCGTCGTCCAGCCGGGCTTCGCGCTCGGGGGGCGCTTCGGTGTCGAGTACGTCGGCCCTGCACGCCGCATCGGTCTGACGGTCGCCGCCGAGCCGTTCTTCGAGCTCCGCGGCGGCTCCGCGGGACCAGGACGCAGCACGCTGAGCACCGGCGGCGGTGCGCTGCTCGTGGTGGCGCTCACGGGGTACCAGAGCCCATGAAGTCCATCCCTCTCCTGCTTGTCTTCTTGGCCGGCTGCGCCGCCCCCGCCGAGCCCGCGTTCGTGACCTGGCTGCCGAGCCACCCCATCGTCGTCGCCCACCGCGGTGGCGCGTCGATCGGTCCTGAGAACACCTTGCGCGCGATCCAGCGTGCCCAGGAGCCCCGGATCGAGGCGGAGGTCATGGAGATCGACCTGCACAGCTCATCCGACGGCACCGTCGTGGTCATTCACGACAAGTCGGTGGATCGCACGACGGGGGTCGGCCAGGGCTGTGACATCGATCAGGACGACGGGAAGCAGACGTTCGGAGATCTGCTGGTGTCGGAGATGACCCTGGCCGAGCTGCAGGCCTTGGACGCAGGCGCCTGCTACATGACCGAGGAAGGCGACCGCCCGTACGCCAGCGATGGCGTCACCATCCCGACCCTGCGCGAGACCCTCACCCGCTTCCCCACCCAGCGCTTCATGCTCGAGATCAAGCAGACCGACCCGCCCATTGTGCAGTCGGTGCTGGATCTCGTCGCCGAGCTGGACGCGTTCGAACGCAGCTGCTTCCTCGCGTTCGACGAAGGAGCGACACAGCAGTTGGCGGAGCTGGGCCCCGAGGGCACCTGCATCTCCCAACCAGCGTCAGGGATTCGCTGCTGGTCCACCGACGGGCTGTTCCCCTTCGGTGGTGGCGGCTGCCCTGCCTACGACGTGATGTGGATGCCCCACACCAGCTCGGGGCTGAACCTGAAGAGCGAGCGCATCATCAACAACATTCACGACGCGGGCATGCCGGCGTTCATGTGGACCATCAATGACGCCGACACCATGGAGGCCGCCCTCGCGGCCGGCGTGGACGGCATCATCACCGACCGACCGGACATCGCCCGAGACCTGCTTGGACGACCCGGCATCAACATCCAGGAGAACAACCGATGAGCACGATCAAGGTCAACCAGAGCCACTCCCTGTCCCGCGAGGACGCCAAGGCCCGACTCTCCTTCTTCGAAGAGCAGATCAGCAAGTACGGCATCAAGCTCGACTGGAACGGATTCGTCGGCGCGCTCAAGGGCACCGGCGTGTCCGGCGGTGCGGAGGTCGGCGACAAGGACGTCAACATCACCGTCAAGCTCGGCTTCCTGGCGAAGGCGGCGGGGGTGGACGCAGCCAAGCTCGAGTCCTCGATCAAGAAGCGCCTCGAGGCCGCCTTCAGCGACCAGACCGCCTAGCGATCCGCGCCGCTAACCGACGACACGAGCGAGGGCCGCCATGAGGTCGTCCACCTGGTAGGGCTTCTCGAGCAGCAGGGTGGGACCGCTCTCGAGCAGCGGCTCGATGCTCTCCCGTCCGGTGTAGCCAGAGCTGATCACTACGGGGATCCCAGGCCACACTTCCCGCAGGGCGTTGCTGGCCTGCATCCCGTCCACGACGGGCATCATCATGTCCATGACTACCGCGTCCACCGGAGCTGCGCTGCCGTGGTGTGCCGCGATCCACGGCATGACCGCCTCGCCGTCATCCAGGACGTCTACCTGCACGCCCCGGCGCTCCAGGGCCCGGCACAAAAAGGATCGGAGCGTGGGCTCGTCTTCGACGAGCAACACCCGAAAGTCGCCCAACGACGGTGCAGCGGCAGGGGTGGCGACCTCGACGGCCGGCTCGTCGTCGAGAACGGGCAGGGTCAGGGTGACCCGGGTCCCCTCCCCGGGCGCCGACTCGATGGTCATCGTTCCACCGCGCGCTGAGACCAGGCCGTGCACCACCGCGAGACCCAGGCCCGTCCCCGCGCCGGAGCCCTTTGTCGTCACGAACGGCTCGATGACTCGGGCGAGCAAGGTCTCGGACATCCCCGGACCGTCGTCAGCGATCTGCAAGCCCACCACGGCTTCCTCGCCGTCCCGTGATGTCCACGCCCGCACGGTGATGCGGCCGCCCCCGGGTGCCATGGCGTCCCGCGCGTTCACGCACAGGTTCACGAGGATCTGCTCCAGCTCCGCCTCGTCCACCCTGACTGGTGGGAGGTCAGCCTCGACATCGATGGACCACTCGAGGTTGCGCCCCAGAGTGCGCGCCAGCATGTCGAGCATGTCGGGCAGCTCGCTCTCCAGGTTCACGCCCACCGTCGGGCTCACGCGACCTCGGGCGAACTGAAGGAGGCGGTTCGTCAAGGCCCCCCCTCGACGGGCAGCCTCCGAGATCGAGTGGGCTCGCGCCACCACCGCGGGCGGAAGAGACTCCTCGCGCTCCAGCTCGGACGCCGCGATGAGGATGCCCGCGAGCAGGTTGTTGAAGTCGTGGGCGATCCCACCGGCGAGCATGCCGAGGCTGTCCAAGCGTTGGGCCCGCGCCACCTCCCGCTCGAGGCGGCTGCGCTCGGTGACGTCGCGCAACGACAGCAAGAGGTGCATGTCGTCGAGTCGGACGCCGAGCACGTCCACGACAAGCTCAGCGCCACTTGCTCCGCGGATCGGCACCACCATCGACTCGGGCTCCGCGCCCACCCGGGCGGCGGCGAGCGAGTCCACCAGTTCATCGAGACGCGCTGGATCGTCTCCACTCAGGCGCTCGTCGATGAACCCCCGCGTCAACACCGCATCGCCGACTCCAAACATCTGGAGGAGAGCCGGGTTGACATGGACCACCCGCCCAAAGAGATCGAGCACCGCGAGCCCATCCCGTGACGAGCGCAGGACGGACATCGCGCGGCGGCGTGCCCGGGCCTGGGTCAGGGCGAAGACCGCAGCGACCGTCAGGACCAGGATGAGGAAGCCCAGCTCGAACAGCCCTGCTCCCGGCAGGCCCCAGGACCCCGACGACACCTCGAAGGCGAGCACGAGGAACAACCCGAGGAAGCCCGCTCTCACGCCCGCCCGAACCACGGGTGATCGCAGTGGGAGACCGCGTCCTAGGTAGATCACGTACAGGGTCGCAGCACCGGTCAGCGTCCACGCGAGGCGGGTCAACTCGAAGAGGGCCCCCAACGGGAGCGCCACCGAGACCGCCGCCGCCGCGACCGAGATGAGCGCGCCGGCTCGGGCGCCGCGATCGGGCCGCCCCACGAACAGCTGCTCCGCGAGAAACAACGCCCCGGCGTGCATCAACAGGAAGAGCGCCGCGTGGAGGTGCAGCCTCGTGTCGGGGTCGCCAAAGAACAGGTACCACCAGTCAGCTCTCGTCCCCCCCGCCGCCGCCAGCGCGAGGAGCGTCGCGGCGAGCAGCGCCGAGAAGCGGTCGCGGTCCACCGCCGCCAGCACCAAAGCAAAGATGCCGAGAAGCAGGAACGCCACCGCCAGACCCAGCGACAGCCCTCGTCGCTTGTCGAGGGTGCTGCGCAGGATCTGGGCCGGGCCGATCCGAAGCTCGCCGCCGATCCCTTGGAGCCCCTGCACGCTCACCACATGCAAGGCCAGCAGGTTGGACTGGGGCAGCACGAGGTGGCTGTCCACGGTGACCACCCTCCAGCGATCCGACGCCGGCTCGCCATCGCTCCCCTGGGACGCCACGAGCGAGCCGTTGAACCACAGTGACCAGGCGCCGTAGACCGGCGGAACGGCCACGCCGAGCTCGTCGAGCGACCAGCCTTCGGACCGCAGATGAATCCGATACCAGCCCTCCGCCGGGACCTCGCGCCCACCTCGAATGCCTGGGACCGCCAGGGTGCCCCACTCGCTGTCATCGAAGCCGGGCATGGCCCGCCCCGCGCCCGCGCCCGCCGCGTAGGGGACCTGACCCTGGATCGAGACCGCGACATCCGCGAGCAGATCCACCGGCTCGCGTGCTGTCTGGCCGAGAGCCGGCAGCGCCACCAGCGACGCCAGCAACAGCGCGGGGGCTACTCGATTCCAGGAGCGCAGGCGGTCGTTCCTCAGTCTCGACGCCGACGCAAGCCAAAGGGCAGCAGCAGGAGCGGCAGCCAGGACAGCTCGGTGTCCGCGCCACCTGAGCAGCTGCAGTCCTGCAGGTACTGGGGCGGGCCATCGTCGAGCGGGTCGGAGAAGAGCCCGTACCCGTCGTCGATGCCGTCGCCGTCGCTGTCGGGGTCCTCGCTGTCGGGGATGCCGTCGTTGTCCGAGTCCAGATCGAGGTAGTCGGGCGTGCCGTCGCCGTCGCTGTCGTCGTTGCCCTCGAAGCTGTCCGGAAGACCGTCGTTGTCGCTGTCGGGATCCGCCCAGTCGGGGATGCCGTCGCCGTCGCTGTCGAGCGGCGAGCCGGGCTCGTCGCCGTACTCATCGCCGTCGCTGATCCCGTCGTTGTCACTGTCCGGGTCTAGCGCGTCGGGGATGCCGTCCCCATCGGCGTCTGAGCCTGGGTCGTCGCCGTACTCGTCCGCGTCGCCCACGCCGTCACCGTCGCTGTCGCTGTCGAGGAAGTCCGGCTGCCCGTCGCCGTCGGTGTCGAGCGGCTCATCGGGGTTGGGACCGACCTCGTCGGCGTCGGGCACTCCATCGTTGTCCGAGTCGTCATCGAGGAAGTTGGGCACGCCGTCGTGGTCGTAGTCGCCGTCGAGCTCGTCCGCGTCGGAGATGCCGTCGTTGTCGCTGTCGGTGTCGAGCCAGTTGGGCAGCCCGTCGCCGTCGGAGTCGATGTTGCCCTCGAGCCAGTCGGGGATGCCATCCCCATCGGTGTCGTCGGACGGAGAAGGGTTCCACCACGGGCCCGGCTCAAAGTCCTCGTCGCCGTAGTCGCCGAACCCGCAGACCCCGGTGCTCGCCTCGCACGTCAGGTTGTCCTCGCAGCCGGTGACGTAGCAAGGCTGGGCGCACGAGCCGTCCAGGCAGACGAGTTCGCCTTCGCAGTCACCAGACCAGTTGCAGCCCTGACCTGCCTGCCCCGGCGAGGGTGTGCCGGCGAACGTCCAGCGAATCGCGTCCCAGGACAGGGTCTCCCCGGGCTGACCGAAGCTGAGGTTGTGAGCGGCGACGTAGTTGCGCTGGCCGGCCACGAACTTGAACGGTTGGTTGGGGAAGATCTCCTGCCAGCCGCTCGCCGCAGCGAGGTTGACGTTCACCGGGGCGTGCCCGCCTTGAAACGCGATGTCGAACGGCGCGGCGACGGAACCGGCGCTGGCCGGCACGTTCACCTCGATGGTGTACAGCGCGGTGACGGGGACGTCCGGCGTCCAGCGCCCGAGCACGAAGGGGGTGCTCGGCGGCGCAAACGGTGCCTGGGTGTAGTGCTGGTTGTCGTAGCCGCCGCTGCCGAGCTGGTTCACGTCCGCGACGCTGCCCTCGGTGAACGCGAACTCGGGGTCCTGGTCGTCCACGATGAAGGGCTCCGGGGCGCCGCCGGTGCTGTCGCACGTGATCCCAGGCACGCCTCCGTGCACGCCTTGGTCGTTCCAGGCGGTCGCCACGCCCGAGCATGAGCCGGCGAATGGGTCGGTGCGCACACCGTTGATGCGGTAGTCCAGATGCAGGTGAGGGCCCGTGCTGCGGCCGGAGCTGCCGACCTGCCCGATGTAGGTGCCGCACGTCACCTGCTGGCCGACGCTGACAGAGACCGAGAACTGCCGCATGTGCCCGTAGTACGTGACCACGCCGTTGCCGTGATCGATGGCGACGTAGTTGCCGAAGCCACCGCCGCCGGGGCAGTTCGCGGTCGTACAGCGGTCGAAGAAGCCGTCCGTGGCGACGATGACCGTGCCGTCGGCCGCCGCGACGAGGTCCCGCCCGGCGTCCATGCCCGGAAAGCCACCCACCCCGATGTCCGTGCCGCCGTGTCCCGAGTAGTAGATGTTGCCGCAAGCCCAGTCGCGAGCGCCCTGGTCCTTGTACGCAGTCGGGTAGAAGAACCCAGCGTGGGCATCGGTGGTCGGCATGGAGAGCTGCGCGCTCGCCGGCAGCGCCAGGAGGCACGCCGCGAGCAAGCCCAGGACGCGGCTCACTGGGGCACCGTCGCGCTGTAGGTCTGGCCACCCGCGGTCCAGGTCAGGGTGCGCGGCTCGCTCCATCGCAGTCCATCGTGGGTGTCCGGCACCGGAACGAAGCCTGCGGGGGCGCTGCCCGGGGTGCGGGCGCCGCGCTCGATGCCCACGTTGGTGAGCTGAACCGGCGGCTGCGCAGACTGGCCAGGGCCCGGCATGGGCGCGGCCCAGACCGAGGCCCAGCCGGTGGTCCCCGACACGAAGCCGACCCAGGCGCCGTCGGGCGAGACGACCTCCAGCTCTTCGGCGCCGGGCAGGTTGGTCACCTCGACGAGCTCACCGGCAACGGGCAGCACGACATTGCGGTCAGGCTCCAGGAGCACCCCCGCGTCGGACTCGGGCGGGACTTCGCTGGCAGGCAGGGTGGGCTGGCACGCCGTGGTGGCGGCCAGGGCGCAGGTCAACAACGCAAGGGAGATTCTCACAGGGCGACTCCAAGGCCGGCACCAAAGCCGACAAAGAACGGCTTGCCTAGCATACCCGCACGCACGTCAAGCCCCACAAGCAATGGGGTTCCGGGGATCAGCACGTCGAAGCCGGCGAGGCCATACCAGCCCGGAAGCGGGCCGATGGCCCCCGTCGAGTCGTCGATCCCAATCTGAAACGCGCCGCCCAGGCGCGGCTGGAAGACCGGAATGTCGAATCTCCAGCTCGCTCCCACCGCTGCGGTGGGCAGCCAGACGGGTCCGCCTGGCACGGCGCCCGGGTTCGCTGCGGCGATCTGCAGGTCGAGGTGCAAGCCGCTGACGATGCGGATCCCGATGTCTACCGGGATCTGGATGTAGGGGAAGGGCCTGGTCAGCGCGAACCCTCCCGAGACCCGCACCCGCAAGACGGGCCCGGCGGTGCCGGACCTGACCGCGCTCCGCCCCCCAGTGGCGCGCGCGACATCGGCACCGCCGCTGCTACTGACCTTGCCGCTGGCTCTCCCGGGGGTCGTGCTGCTGCTCTTGCCGCCGGTCTTCCCGCCGCGACTGCGGCCAGCCACCGACCCGCCTGCGCCGCTGTCCCAGTCCGGCTCGAAGCTGAACCGCCCCGTGCTCGGCCGGAACAAGTAGCGCAGCGGCTCGGTCTGCACGTCCAGGTCAACGAGCGCGACCAGATCGACCTCGGCCGTCAGCGCCGCTTCGGACAGCTCCGCCGCGGCGTACGCCCGCGCACCGCCGCTGACCGTGGCGTCCCGCAGCGCCCGCTCGCGGTCGCCCGCCCGGACCAGGACGACGGGCGCGTCGGGCTTGATCTCAAACACGACGCTGGTGATCACTCGTCCCGCCCGAACCTGTGCGACGTGCAGGCCGGGCCGCAGGGTCACCGTGTCCGCGGTGGGCTCGAGATCCTTGCCGTCGATGCGCATCCGGCTGCCCGGCAACACGAAGGCCGAGACCTCCACCTCGGTGCCGACGCTCGCGGCCCGAGCCTTCTCCAGCTGCGCATTCGCGCCGGGGTCGAAGTTGGGGTCGGCGGGGTGCTCCGGCGCCAAGGCGATCACCTGGGCGAAGTCTGCGGCGCCTTCTCCCATTCGGATCGCGCTCTTCGCCAGCCCCCGGTAGTAGAACAGGTTGGGCAAGAGGCGCGCGGGCAGGTCCCGGTCGGCGCAGGGCAGCCCGGCCACCGCCGCATCCACGATCGACACCGTCTGCTTGTAGTTCAGGTCGATGAGGGCATCGAGCGCGCGCGTCACTGCGCTGCCGAGGTCCTGGGGTGTGCCGCTGCAAGGAAACGTGCGCCGCGCGCCCCGGGCCATCAGCCCCTCTCCCGGCGCCAGCAGCTCCGTCGAGTGCAGGATCTCCGTCGCCTCGAGCTTCGGCACGACCGACTTCGCCTCCTGCATCGCCGCCAGGTCGGGCCGCGCGGAGAGATAGAGGATGAGGCTCGGCTCCTTCTTCGCGGCGGACGCCAGTCCCGGCAGCGCGACGGCGAGGAGCAACAGCAGCACGTGCGCGCCTCCCCTACGCCGACGCGCGAGCAGCCCAGCGAAGAGCAGCAGGCCCAACAGCGCGCTGCCACCGCCTCCCACCGAGCTCGCGCACGACAAGCCGTAGGGGCGCGGCGCGGGCGGAGCCGGCGTCGCGTCCTCGGCGCAGTCTGGATCCTCGGCGTCGCTCAGCCCGTCGCAGTCTCCGTCCCGCACGTCGCCGCAGACCGGCTCCACCACCTGGGGATAGGTCAGCTCGGAGTCGTCCCGACAGTCGCCAAAACACGTCGTCCAGCCGTCCCCGTCGACGTCGAAGGGGGCGTCGATCACTCCGTCGCAGTTGTTGTCCACTCCGTCGCAGAAGTCCGCGACCCCGGGCGAGATCCCAGGGTCGCCCTCGCCGCAGTCTCCGCCGCACGCCGAGAACCCGTCCCCGTCCGCGTCGGCGATGTCGCTGGTGCCTGAGCAGTCGGCGTCCAGGGTCGGGTCGCACTGGCCAACATTCCCCGGGAACCGCAGCGGGTCCCGATCGTCGCAGTCGCCGGTGCAGGCGTTGAACCCGTCGCCATCGTCGTCCCGGGCGTCGTCCACCACCCCGTTGCAGTTGTTGTCGAGCCCGTCGCACGCCTCGGTGCTGCCGGGGAAGACGTTCGCGCGGGTGTCATCGCAGTCCCCATCGCACGTCGCGAGCCCGTCGCCGTCGGCGTCCACGTCGATGTCGATCGCCCCGTCGCAGTTGTCGTCGATGCCGTTGAAGCAGTCCTCGAAGCGCCCCGGACGGATGAGCGCGTTCAGATCGTCGCAGTCCGCCGGTGCCCCGTTCACCGAACACGCGGGAACGCCGTCCTGGTCGACGTCCAGCTCCTCGGGGAGCGCGGCGCCATCACAGTCGGTGTCCAGCCCGTCGCACACCTCGAGGTTCCCCGGTGCCATCGCAGCGTTGAACGGCTGACAGTCCTCGCAGTTCAGCGAGCCATCGGAGTCCTGGTCGGCTCCAGGGAGCAGGCCGTCGCAGTCCAGATCCGCCTCACCGTCGCACGTTTCGTCCGCCCCGGGATACCGCTCGGGATCGTTGTCGTCGCAGTCGCCGTCACACACCAGGACGCCGTCGCCGTCGCCGTCTTCCGATCCGTCGTTCCCGTCGCAGTCATGGTCGATGGCGTCGCAGATCTCGAGCGCGCCCGGCAGCACGGTCTCGTCCCCGTCGTCGCAGTCGCCATCGCACACGCCGAGCCCGTCGCCGTCCTCGTCCACGCACAGAATGAGGTAGGCGCCGCCGCACAGATCGACCGTGCACCCGTCGCCGGCAAACCCCGAGGTCACGAGCAGGTCCGCCGCCCCATCCCCGTTCGCGTCCCCGACGCCGCCGAGCCCAAAGCGATAGTCGTCGGTCACCGTGGCGCCGCCGGCCGTCCCAAACGACAGCAGGAACGGGGGGTCGGCGCCATCGGCCCATGTGCTCGGAGACGGTGACGCCAACAGGCCGACGCGCGCCGAGTCCGAGGCGCCGACCCGGACCCACAGGTCTCCCAACCCGTCGCCGTCGTGGTCCCCGGCTGGCGCCATCTGCAGTCCGTCGGCTGAGTCGTAGGTGCCAACGGGTCGCCACGCCGGGTAGAGGTCGAGCGTGCCCTCCTCCTCAAACCAGTAGTTGTCGAAGAACGTGACGTCCTGCCAGGGGTCGGGATGCCCCGCGAGCAACCGCCCCGACACCGCCGAGAGGCCGTCGATCCACGACGTGATCGCCACCTCGTCGTAGCCATCGCCGTCCAGATCCCCCAGACGGCTCAGGGCCGACGGGTACGGGACGAGATCGTCGGACGGCTTGATGCGCAGGCTGCGCGTGGAGATGGCCAAGTCACCAGGGGGGGCGATGGAGAGGGTGTCGCCCAGCCAGACCGAGGTGTCGATGACCACGGTGGCCGAGGCGGGCTGCACGACGCAGGTGGCGGCGAGATCGGGGATGGAGTCGCCGTCGATGTCGCCGAGCCCCGCCACGAAGAGCGGCGCTGTGCACTCCGCTCCAGGCTCACCGCGGATGCGCCAGCGCGCCTCGGTCACCGAGTCGTAGGCGGTGGGGACGGGGCTGCCAGCGAACACCCACGCGGTCGGGCGGAACGGATCCTCGATGTCGAAGCCGGACAGCATGAAGTCGTCCAGCCCGTCGCCGTCGATGTCCCCTACCCCGGCGATGTCGGCGCCCGGGCGCGTCCCCGCAGTCGGCATGGGGGGCTCGCCGCTCAGGGTCAGCGCGTCCCCCAGGATGACGACGTCGGGCTCGGCGACGGTGGTCGGCCAGGTGGCGCGGCCCAGGAACACGACCGCTCCGCCGGAGTAGGACTCCTCGTCGATGAAGTCTCCGAACTCGACGCAGGCCACGCCGAGATCGTTGCGTCCGTCGCCGTTCACGTCGCCGAGCGACGCCCAGCGGATGCGGTCGTCCCCGTCCCGGCAGCCGTCAGGCAGCATCAGGGTGCTGTCCCCTTCCCCGGTGCGCCGCTCCTGGCCGGTGGGGTCGAGCGAGGTGGACCCGAACACGAGGTGGAGCACCGAGTCGGTCGCGCCCGGCAGCACGATGTCGTCGAGGCCGTCGCCGTTCAGATCGCCCGCGAAGCGCCCGTCCACGGCGTAGAGCCGCTCGCCCACGCCGGAGCCTTGATCGGCCACGATGAGGTGCGCGACGGAGTCGGGATCGGTGGGCGCCGCCGGGCTCGGCACGAGGTCCTGCGCACCGGCGAGGGTGGGGACCAGAAAGAGCGCCACGAGCGGGGGGAGCAGTCTCACGGTCCGGGGAGGCTATCATCGGCGGCCATGCGCAGACTCCTTACCGCTCTTTGCGTCGTGCTCAGCGCCACGCTCGCCGGGTGCTACGACCAGCTCCCCACCCCGACCGCGCCCACCACCGAGGCGACCGAGGCGCCGCCCGAGCGGCCGATCCAGCCCAGCGTGGCCGGCACGGGCAAGCTGGGGGAGAACCTCGCGGCACTGACCGGCGTCATCGAGAAGCTGGGTCGCGGCTCGGGGACCCGCGGACCGGAAGAGCGCCCCGGCAGCGCGCGGTGGCGTCCCGCCGAGCTCGAGAAGCTGTCCGAGCTGACCGGCAGCATCTGCGCCACGGGCGTGGCGGGGTGTCGCGAGGCGCTGAACAAGCTCACCGAAGCGAACCTGCCCACGGACGAGCTGCGCGGGGTGCTCGGGCTGTTCCTGGGACCACTGCGCCCCCAGGCCGAGATCGGATTCGCAGTGCTCGGGGCCTACCTCTTTGGTGCGCCCGACATGCTCAGCCGGGACCTGGCGTTCCGGATGGCCGTCGCAGCGGGCGTGACCCGGCGTGGAGAACCCGACACCGCCAATCGGCGGGCCACCCTCGTCCCGCAGTCGCCGGTCGCGGGCAGCGCCGCCGTGCTGCTGGTGGAACTGCCTTCGCCGTGCCAGAAGCTCGACACCGAGCACAAGGGCCCCGACATCCACGGGCGCGTAGACCTGCGCATCGAACCGAACTGCGCCGGCGAGCCCGATCCCGAGCTCGGGCCCGAGGGCTTCCCCCAACCCGCGCGCGCCGTGTGGTCGATGGCCATCCCCGAGATGCCGAGCGCCGGCCTGTCTGTGTGGGCCTACGGAGCCGAGGCTCCGCTGCTCGATTACCGCGTGGTGGTGCCGCCAGAGCCGATCAAGGAATGACGGTGACCGGCAGGCGATCCACCGAGGTCGCCTGCTCGCTCGCCCCCTTG
>Ga0222662_1000335_pt1 | contig 41799 bp, 50 predicted proteins | sample AntAcemetagen600_FD_179821 | JGI IMG/M metagenome (GOLD analysis project Ga0222662, IMG submission 179821) | Saline water microbial communities from Ace Lake, Antarctica - #600 | ecosystem: Environmental > Aquatic > Non-marine Saline and Alkaline > Saline | place: Antarctica: Ace Lake... | reverse complement strand
GCGAGCATGTAGATGCCGGCAGTCTATGGAGCCTAAAGCACGCCAATACATTGGTATTGGTAGACGATGACCGCTTTGTAAGCCATGCGCTTACAGACGGTTTTCAGTAATACAATTGCAGTTTTCCAGTAAGATAAAGCCCGCCTAGCGGGCTTTTGTCATGTTACAGCACAACCCGCCAACAATGGCCACCTTGGGCAAAAATTACCCAGTATGGCAAAGACCGTTTTAGATGAGGATATGCGCTTTAATCTTATTGTTAACGGCAACGCCGCACAAAAGGAGCTTTATGAACTTGAGCAGAACGTAAGGTCCCTTAACGATGAGAACAAAAGCTACAGGGCAGAACAGGCAAAACTGGTAAAGCAGAACCTTAAGGGCAGCGATGCGTACAAGAACCTTAGCGCAGAAATACGCAAGAACAACAAGGAGCTAAAGCAGTCCAAGAACAGGATGGTCTTGCTGCAAAAAGAGATAGGCGTTACCTCCCTTACCATGCGGCAGTTGCAATCGCGCTCGCGTGCCCTTAAGCTAGAACTTTCCCAAATGGGGGAGAAAAGCGCCGGTAGAAAAAAACTCTTGGCAGAATTAAAACAGGTAGATGCCCAATTGGCAAAGCTAAGGGGGCAGGCAAAGTCTACAAACATTAGCTTGGGCAGCGTAGCGAACGGCTTTAACAAGTATGCCGCTTTGGGTGCCACCGTTATTGCCACACTTACAGGTATTGCCTTTAGCGTAGAAAAATTAATAGACTTTAACGGTAAATTGTCGGACAGCCTTGCCAACGTTCGCAAGACTACGGGCATGACAGATGATGAAGTCAACCAGCTCGCCACAACCTTAGGCCGTCTACAGACCCGTACCAATCGTATCGATCTATTAAAAATAGCCGAAGAGGGCGGCCGTATAGGTATAGCAAAAGATGAGATCGCGGATTTTGTGGAGATAATGGACAAGGCCGTAGTTGCCCTGGGCGATTCCTTTCCCGGCGGTGTGGAGGAGACAGCCTCCAAACTGGGTAAATTAAAGCTGTTATTTAAGGAGACCAAGGACCAGAGCGTGGACGAGGCTTATAATGCCATAGGTAGCGCCATTAACGAACTTGGTGCGAACAGTGTTGCAACAGAAGTTAACATTGCCAATTTCGCTACCCGTGTAGGTTCCTTGCCAGATGCGCTAAAGCCTACTATACAAGATGCCCTGGCATTGGGTGCGGGGTTCGAGGAAAGCGGCATACAGGCAGAGATTGCCGGGCGTGCCTATAGCATACTTTTAAACCAGGCATCACAGGAAACCGCCAAGTTTGCGCAGGTCATGGGCCTTACCAATGAGCAGGTAACGCAGCTCATAAACGATGATCCCTTGGAGTTTATGGTAAAGTTTGCCAAGGGCCTAAAGGGAATGAACGCAACCGACACCGCCCAGACCTTACAATTTTTGGGCGTACAGGCAGACGGTGCCAACAAGGTACTGGGCGCGCTCTCCAATAATACGGATAGGTTTACGGAGCTGTTGGACCTTTCCAATAAGAGCATGCAAGAAGGTACTTCGTTGATCAACGAGTACAATATAAAGAACAACAACTTTGCAGCTAATTTAGATAAGATTGGCAAACGTCTTCGCGGTCTTTTGATCGGGGGCGGCATCCCAAAAGCTTTAAATGCTTTGGTTACCGGTTTTGGTAAACTTATAGGAGCTATAGAAAAAACCAGTGCCGCTACCGAGAAGGAACGTATTAACCTATTGGTATATGAGAGTAAGCTCAAAGATGTAAATACTTCCAATGAAGATCGCCTTAAGTTGATCAACGAGCTTAAAAAACAATACCCTGGTTTTTTGGCCAACATTAATGCGGAAAAGGTAACCAATGAGCAGCTTACGATTGCGATCAGCGAGGTAAACGATCAATTGATAAACAAGATCATACTGCAGGATAGGGATGCGGAGATAGAAGAGCAGAACCAAAGAACTGCAGAAAAGCGTATGGCGCTTTTGGATAGGGAACGGAAGGTTAGGGAGCAGTTGGTTAAAATTGCCAAAGATAATAATGTAATACTTAAAGAAGGTAGTGTAGTTGAGCAATCCGCGCAAGTGCAGACAGAAGTTGGTATGTTTGGAGGTAGGGCAATAGACCCGGTTGCGGAGTTGTCCTTTCAGACCAATGAACTAAAGATTTTGCAGAAACAGGTAAACCATGAGACTTCTCAAGGTAATATTTTGTTGCAGAAGCGTAATGAGCTGTTTAAAAAACTTAATATAGGTGGTGGTTCTAACCCTGATCCAGATCCTGACCCTGATGACGACGAGGACGATAACGGAAGTGGTGGCAGTGGAGGCGGCGGTGGCGGCGGCAACACGAGGAGTACCAGACAAAAATCCCTCTTAGACTTCCAAAAAGAAACCGAGGATGCCCGTTTGGCTATTATAGGCGATAGCTTTAAACAAGAGTTGGAAATGCAGCGCGTGGCGCACGAGCGCAAGATAGCAGACCTGCAGTCACAAAAACGATTGGAGGGCGACGATGCAACTGCTATTAACTCAGAGATTAATCAGCAGATAGAAATAGCGGAACAGGTTCACCAACTTAACAAAGCAACCATTCTAGAAAATGCCCTTAAAGACGAGATAGAAAAAAAGAGCGAGTACTACAGTAAGGAAAAGCGGGCATTAGACGATAAGCTAAGGGATAAGCTCATATCAGAAGGCGACTATCTCCAGGAAGTAAATGCTTTACAAGAGAATGCTTCTGATGATGTTATTGGGCTAATTAATGCAATTGCTATCGAGGCAGGCGCATTTAGAGGTTTGGACTTGGAGTTACTTACCCCTGAACAGGTAGCCGAGTTCGAGGCATTGGGCGACGCTGTAATTGAAAAGATGCAGGAAATCTTTGCGAAGTCTAAGGGAAAAGGTGGAGAGGAAGAGCAAACAAATCCTTTCTTGGATGCAGGTCTTGGAGGTGTAGATATTTTTGGTTTTAGTATAGATCAATGGACCCAGACTTTTAGCAGTTTGGATACAACTGTAGAAAAGTTGGATGCTTTGGGAATGGTTTTGGGTGCTACTATGGATGCTTGGGGAATGTATTACGATTTTTTGGATAGAAAAGCTGCGGTAGACGCAAGGAATTTTGATAAAAATCAGGATAAAAAGCGGGAATCCCTTCAGAACAATCTTGACAAAGGTCTTATTAACCAAAGGCAGTACGATGCCGCTACCAAGGCGTTGGAAGATGAGAAGAACCGCTTTCAGGCAGAACAGGAGTACAAAAGGGCAAAGCGCGATAAGGAGATGGCATTGTCCAGCATTATAATAAATACTGGTATAGGTGTTGCCAAGGCATGGGCAGCTAGTCCCTTAACAGCTGGTTTGCCATGGAGTGCCTTAATAGCCGCTATGGGGCTATACCAAGGTGCTTTGGTTGCAAAGACCCCTTTACCCGCCAAAGGTTTTGAAGATGGTTTTTATGGGGAACGCCCCATACGCCGCACACAGGATGGCAAGGTATTTAATGCCGGTTATGGCGGTAAACCTACCTCGCAATTGGTAGACAGTCCCAAATACTTTTTGGCGGGCGAGGGCGGCAAGGATTTTCCGGAGATGATTATAGACGGGCGCGCCTTCAGGAATTTTCGCCCAGACTTCAAGGATGCGCTTTATAGGGAGATAGGCCGTGCCAAGGGCTATGAGAACGGCTATTATCCCAATAAGGAAAAGAGCGAAAGCAGCGGAAACGATAGTTTGGTGGCTATGTTGTTGGAGCAGAACATATCGCTCTTGCAAGACTTACGGGACAATCCCATTACCGCCTACCTGCCCCGCACCATGCAGAACGCCAAACACCTAAAAGAAGACATAGAACAGTACCAACGCTTGCGCAATAAAAATAAAAGATAAATGGCCTATACAGCTTTTACCAATACCATATTTCAGAACTGGAGTGCCAACACGCTATGCAACAAATTGGTGCAGGCGGTGATTGACTTTTCGGGCGGTAATGCCCATCAAACAAAATTTCTGTTGACCGGTTGCGTTGCGGACTATTTTCAGTTTCCCAACACCAACATGACGGCCAATACTATAAGTTTTGTTACTAGTGATGCCGCTATATACGCCTACTTTGTGGCCAATGTGGCAAATATCATTAATGTGCGCGGCGCTATCGCCTATAAGGACAGGATCGCCATTATTAGCCAAGAGGGCTACAATGTAGAGATTTGGTATCGGGATATTTCCTTATCGGTTACAGAATATAGCGGGGTCTACCTACAGACCCGCACACAGATAAGTGTGGCCCTAATGGCCAATTGCCAGAACGGCACTTTTACGGGCGACGAAGTGCCTATGCCTTGGGGTACGGGTGTTTTTAGCCCCGGCGGTACCGCTTTGTACGAGGAGGGCAGCAAGATATTTCCGGGCTCGCTTAGTTTCCAGTACGTGCAGGGGGCTTCCGTACCCTTGGCCAAGAGTGTTTCTACCGGCTTTAGAAACTATGCGGTATTGGCAGATTTTAATAGGTACAAAGACTTTAAGGCAGTAATTTCCGTAGCCGATGCCAATGGCAAAGGATTACAGACAGATTTTCTTTCGGCAAAAATAAACGCCAGTACTACCTATATATTGGCGGGCAATCCTACCAAGGTGCAGACCGTGGTTTCTTTGGTAGATTTAGATTTGGTTGACGCGGGCGAGTATAACGCAACCGTGCTATGGGATATCGTGGGAACAAACAATATTACCAATATAGAGGAAGTGGTAGATACCCTTTCCATTCCCGTAAATTTAACTGTGTTGGGAGATACGCAGTCCAGTGTTTCCCCAAGATCTTTGGTCTTTGAGCATGTACTTGGCGAGGCCATGCCGCCGGGCAAGTCACTTCAATTTATAAATTCGGGAAATTTCACATTGTCCGGTGCCAGGTTCTATACCTTTTTGGGCAGGGAACTGCAAGATACTAGTAGTAGGACCTTGAGCAAGGTAACCGGAAGCGGTAGTGCAACTATAGATGTATTGCTTAGTCGTTCCGTGGAGGCGTTGGGGGTAGGTTTCCATAGTGCCACCATTAATTTTTTTGGTGCCGATCGTATAAGTATCACCGTCATCATAAAGATAGCCGCATCAAGGGAAATACAGGTATCGCCCGCTGCTATGTCTTTTAGGGCCACAAAGGGCGTAGAGGAGTCTCCCGTGCAAGAACTCAGTGTTACCAGTCCTATTGCCTATACTATAGAGGTGCCGGACTGGATAAATACCTACGAAGAAAATGGGGAACTATTTATAGGTCCCGTGAATACGGATAGCTTTTCTCCTGGCACTTATAGCGGATTTATTACGCTCACATCTGATGAAGGTATGGTTCGTGTCCCTGTCATATACATCATAGATCCTAATGGGTTTACAGAATTGCTGCAAGGCGAAATAAATTTTACGGCAGATACCAAAAAGGTGAACTACGCCACAAAAAGAACGGGCACCTATGTAAAGTGTGCCTATTCCGGAACGTATTACAGTGTGGACGGGGAAGGCACCAATTTTAACCATACCACAGATGTGCCCTTGTTCCAGGGTAACGGGCATTTTTTCCCGGGCGTACTTTTAGGTAGTCTCTTGTTCAGTGTGCGAGATATTTTGATGTTTCTTACTTCCTTGTCCCAAGAGAATATCGGCAAGCCGTTCCCATACTATACCAGCGCATCCGTAAATATGTTGTTGGAGGAGCGCAGCCTAGCGGACGATACGGTAAGGGAAACTGTATTTTTGGAGAATTATTTGTTCCAAAAAGGAATGACACCCGTTGCCTTTGACCAAAGTATAGGGGCTACGGGTACGGAGAGTCCCCTTAGGGTTACACCTAACTCCTTTGCCATGTTCAACTTTTATAGAGATCCTGGTATCCATACTATGGAAGTGCACAAGAACGGGCAATTGTTGCAGCGTATAGAGCATTTGGCCAACGATAGTAGTGGATACGGCATGCTATTGAATTTTTCGGCGCACAAGGAGGGCGATATGATACAGGTAAAACTGCGTACTGCAGAAAATGGGTGGTATGTGCGCCAATACATTGTGTTTCCCGAAGGTAAGGAAAGCTATCACATCGCTTGGGTCACCAATAACGAACAGATAGAGCTTATGGAGTTTACCGGGGCGCTTAGTATAGGCAGCGAATATAGCCCCATAGAGAACCGAGTGTATAAGGATTTGGTGGATATTACAGAGGTGTTGGATATACGCAAGGCCCAACGGGTTAAGGCCAACACAGGATGGATACTAAAGGATAATTTTGCGATGGTAGATAGTATAGCAAGGAGCCGAAGGGCTTGGCTTGTAATAGACGGTGCCTATGTTCCTATCGTTGTACAGACGTCCAAACTTAGTAACTTCAATAGCGAAAGCGCCCTATATGCATACGAACTGGATTTTAAAATAAACCCTGAACATGATAACAAAGTGTATTCACGCTAATTTTGAGTTAGATTTATCTGCATACGAGATAACTTTTACCGAGGACAACCAATGGTTTAGCGATCGCTTTTTTACTAAATACACCTTCCCTATAGATGTGGAGCTGGACGATGATATCAATAAGAAGTTTGGTCAGTTGTTGGATATCGGAGTAGAGAACCCGGTTACGTACTATGATGTCGTCCTTTTTATAGAGGATGGGCATACACAGGCCGTTTTGGAAATTTTAGAGATAGTGGATCGCAGGGCTTCCATACAATTGTCTTTTGGTTTTGACGAGTTTCCAAATTGGGACAAAAAGTTGGCGGAGCTTCCGCTGCAGGTATTGGAAGCTGGGGAACCCCTCACAGATCACGGCGTGGATATTATAGATAAGACATGGCCTAGTGTCAACTATAATTTTGTGCAAGTACATACGGACAGCTTTGATGCCGATGGCGATAAGTGGCACGGTTTTGAGGGCATTGTAAATAAGTACGAGAACGGCGCCTTTGTGGAGAACGAATTTGATGCTGCAGAAAATATCCTTTACAACAGGAATATAATGATACCCATGCCCTACGTAATGCACATTTTGCAAAAAGGCTTTGTTGATGCGGGTTATGCACTTGGTGGGGATGTTCTTACGGATCCCGAGCTTTTAAAAATGCTGCTGTACAAAGAAGCGGAGGAATATAGCAGCGGTAGCGTAGAGGGCAGCGAGTATGTGTCGCGCTTGGATAGTTATGATAGCCTGGTTACCATAACCTATAGGTATGCTATTTTTAATTCAAAAAAATCCACTCGGGTATTGGCGTTGTACGAGGATACCATTACTTTCAGTAGGCGGGGAAGGTATAAGATATCCGGTGTAGTGTATCTAAGGCGGCAGTTTTCGGATTCCAAAGCGGAAATATTTTTTAAGGGCCAAAGTGTGGCAAGGTATTATGAAGATTACATAAGACAGGATAGTGACCGCTGGAGCGAGCGTGTAAGGTATGTAGATGTTAATGTAGATGTGGATGATATTTCCGATGTAGTAACATTGACGAACAGGACCCTGCCGCAGCATATGGTCAACGAAGTTTTGGAAAACGATACTATATTGTGGGATTTGACAATCACGCCATTGGCCATTTATGATGAAAACGGTTTGCTTGCACCGCCTGTAATAACTACGCAAAAAGTAGACCTTACCAAGGTAGTACCGGATATTACCTTTGGTGACTTTATTACGGCCCTAAAGAATTGGAAGAATTTAGATTTAAAGATTCAGGGCAACACGGTGGTTATGGACTATATACAGCCCCAAATGGAAATTAACGAAGTCGTAGACCTTAGCCATCACAATCAGCGTGCGCCTCGTAGAACTTTTAAACAGGGCGATAGCTATAGGTTGATGTTCAAGGAAATTTCTTCTGATGATTACGAGCCGGAAACGGTTTATGTAGATGTAAACGGAGTAAGCTATTCTACCACCGATGGCAATGACGAGACCAACGAAATAGAAATCGGCGCCGTTCCCCTACCCCTAGAGCTACGGGGCAATATACAGACCGCATTTGCGGTAGACGATGGTAAGAGCACTATATGCGCGGTGCTGTATCAAGGTAGCCAGGGCATTGTTAATCTGGCCGAGGACAATACAGAAATTATGCTAAGGCGGGTCTATGAGAAGCATTATAGCCAATGGTTGGATTTTAGAATTAAGAGCCAGTCCTTTACCACCAACTTTAATGCCCCTACATCCTATACGAATTCGGTCGAAATCACCAACAAAGTTCTGATGTACAATAAGCTTTTTTTGATACGCACCAAGACCAGGACAACAATTGTAGGTACCAGTCTTAGTAATTATGAATTGGAGCTGGAGAGCCTAAAATAGGCCGTCCATAAGGTTGATTTCTTCGTTGGCCTCCTGCTCCACAATATGCACGTATATCATGGTCATGGTAATAGTGCCGTGGCCTAGAAGTTTTTGCAGCTTTACCACATTGCCACCTGCCCGCAGGAAATTGGTAGCAAAGGTGTGCCGCCCAACATGGAAGGTAATATTCTTTGCAATTTTCAGATGAATACCTATGGCCTTAAGGTTGCGGTTCATTTGTTCCGGTGTTACCTTTAGAACAAATAAACGTTCATCATGTTCAATGATGGTCCTGCATTTTTGGGTGATGGGAATAGATTGCCGCTTGGTGGTCTTGCGTGCCGTAAAATCTACGTAGGGCATTCCGGTGAGTTGCTTCCGTTCCAGGTCCAGCACATCCCCAAGGCGGATTCCGGTAAAGCAGCTGAACAGAAAGTAACCTAAGGTCAGTCTCCAATGTTCCGGGGTAAACGGGCTTAAATAATAATTATAGATATGTTTCAGTTCCCTAACATTTAGGTCTACCCTATTTCCTCGGGTGCTTCCTACTTTGATATCCTTAGGTTTTATGTTGAACTTTATACCCTCGTCGTCCGCAGCGTTCAATATTTTTTTTATCGTTGCAATGTTGCTATTTATTGTGCTTTTCTTATTTCCTTTTCCTGCAAGTAATATTCGGTAGTTTTCTATGAAAGCTGCATTGATATCGGAAAAATATATTTCCCCCACATAGTTCTGCAGTTTTTTAAGTACTGATTTTATTTTGCGATAATAGCCAGGGCTTACTTTTGGACGCTCTTTTTCTATCCTGTCGGCAAAATATGCAAGGAAATCCAATCTGCTGGATGTGTTCTGTAGTTCTTGGGCAATCTTTTTAGGGCTGATCGCCATTTCGTTTAAATGGAAGTTGGTTTTTATGCGTGTTATTTTGCTCACAATATTGTCCAGAAGTAAATTATGTTGCTCCGCCAAAAATACCGTGTTAATAATTCGTTCTTTTTCAGGATCCCAATCTTTGGGCGCACATTGCAGTCCGGTATTTATGCGAACGCGTTCACCGGAACCGGTAATACTGAGTTGAATATTGCACACCCCCTTCTTGGTGATGTGGTTGTGTAACGTAAAGTGGTGTTGGATTGTCACGAGTATTTTTTTCGTGTCATTCCTGTGACAAAAGGTAGGCAAAAAGGTCTCCATAAATCAAAAAAGCTTTGTTGGGTTAAACTATAAATAGTTGAACCACAGGACAAAGCTTTGTTTTTTAATTTATTTTGTGACCGCGAAGGAGTCATAGAAATATTTTGTAAAAATTTAAAAATCAGAAACTTACAACATTTTGCGTGTCATTCTCGTGACATTTTTTTGCGTAATTCTGCAACATTGTCTTCAATATTTTGCAGGTGAGTCAATAAATCTTGGTGGGTACCGTCTTTTCTTTTTGTGTCAGGGATAGTTGTGATGGTATTTTTTTCTTCCCTTAAAAGCCAGTTTAAATCAACTTCTGGAAACACTTCCAAGACTTTCATTAAAAAATCCATATTAGGCGTCCTACCTGTAAAAAATTTATTTACATAGCCATATTCCATGTCTATTTCCTTAGCAAACGACCGTTGCGTCATGTTGTTCTCGGCAACAAGTCCTTTTATTTTATCCTTGAATTCCATAGAAAATATTTTTAAAGTGAACAAATAAGTCTATTATTTTTGCAGAGTTAGAAATATATGTATATATTTGCTAACAAATACTAACAGTTGCTAACAAAGATAAACAAAAATAGAGCCGACGAAATTGTGCTAATACACAAAGAAGTCATTGACTTATTGGATACTAGGTTACCGAAACGATACGTGGCGGAGGCTAAGAGAAGATTATTGGAAGACAAAGGCATACAGGTAAGCGATTCTATGATAAGACAAATAAAAAACGGACATACTGTGAATTGGGAGGTGCTAGAAATCTTGACGGAGATAGCAAACCAAAACCAAAAGGCAGTATTGGCCATAGGAGAATTAATAAGTAACAAGTAACATCTTAAATTATGACAAACAAGAACAAAATGTTACCCGGAATGTTTGATGACGGAATCGAATTTTTTGTGGATAACGACAGGGTTAAAGTGCTTTCATCGGGGAGCGTTAAGGATTTTACCGAGCTTCCATTTGCAACCATCCAAATCTTAAAGGATGAGATTAAAAAGGACAAACGTGCTCGTGCGCACTTATTGGACATGCACCCGGTGGGCGAATATAAACGTCTGGAGCAGTTTGTAAAATGTCGCTTTGGCGGCTTGGACTACACTGCCGATATTTCCCATGAAGGTATTCAGGATGGTGAATATTGGGATTGTCCGCTTCACGGAAATTGTGCTTCCGAAGGCGTATTGTGCAAGGCCGTCTCCATAAATGGCAGTCCTATGAGCGCACAGGATATTCAGTTGGCCAAGCTCTTGGCCACTGATCACACAAACGAACTTATTGCCAGTGAAATGAATTTGCCTCTGGGTAGCTTTCATTTGGCCAAAAAAAAATTATACCAAAGGCTGGGTGTGCGCACCAAGCAAGAGGTGACCACATTGTCTCATAGACATAATCTTATCTAGGCAACTCCTAGGTGTCCGTTCATACGATAGTCCACGGACTTGGTATTTGTTTTTTTTATTTTGATTTAAGCCCTGTTTGTTCAGTGACAGGGCTTTTTAAAAACCCATGAATTATGATAGAATTAAGACAGCTTATTAGTGAAATCAATGCGCTGGAGGCACGAAACCGCCAGTATAAAATAAGGGAGCGTTTAGGTTACGAGCTGCCCGCTGATTATAGGCATAACGAATTGAAATTAGAGGGGCTTTACCGAAGAAAATCGGAATTGATTGCCCAAGTAGATGTATCTGAACCACAATTTATACTATAACATGAAAAAAGGAAGAAACAGGACTATGAGTATATGTCTAAGCGATATACCTAAGAATAGGATTTTAAAGCATGAGAATGGAAAACTATACCTAGCAGTAGGTACCTACGATTATGACGAGCCAGATAGGTTTGACAATGATTTTAGCCTGAGCATATCCCGTACCACCGAAGAGTTGGAGCGTATTAAGGCTGGTGAAAAAATAGATCGGGTATTTATAGGTAATGGGCGTATATGGCCAGATAAGGAAATGAAACCCGCTGCAGAAGAGGATTTGGACGGTCTTGGCTTTTAACTTATTTCAGTAATTAAAATATTTTGTATGTTTGCATCGCACAAACAGTATAGGAGTTATCCTAAACTAAATTTTAACGATAAGGAGTTGCCCGCTATGGGTAACAACAACGAAAGTGTTGTACTTCCAGTCCTAGACTGTTTGTGCAGCCCTAAGGCGGCAACTCCGCATACAAATATTTTTTCGATGCACAAGAAAAAACAATTTGTAGCTAAGGCCGTATGCCTTAAAGCCACTCCTGTGGCTACGCTACACGACATTGCCCAAATTTTAAAACTTCAGGGCGCAACACGTATTCAGTTTCATTTTAGGCGTTATCGCGTCACTTGCTGTTGCAAGTGCGGTGGTTACAGCTATGGCAGTTCTATGCCAACACTACAATTGGCAGTTGCCGATTTGCTTTCTCGCATAGAGCGGGGCTACTCTCCTAACACCAAAATCAAAGCATAATTATGGAAAAATCAGTAGAAAATTTAATCGAGCAATTGTACAAAGACACTGCAATTCATTTTTTGATGCAGCCAGAGAACAAAAACGTGATGGTCAATGCTACAGATATGGCAAAGATTTATGATAAAAGGGTGCAGAAATTTAGGGACTTAAAGACCACACAGGAATTTATTGATGCACTCTTGGTATCAGAAAATGAAAAGTTGAAAATCAGAAATAAAGACCCTGAACAGGGTTTTTATTTGACTGAAATTGATGTTTACGACGGTAGAAAACGTGGCGGGACATTTATGCACAGAAAGCTTGCCGTAAAGTTTGCGGCATGGTTAGATGTGCGTTTTGAAATTTGGATGATTGATGTCATAGACCAAATTTTACATCAAACAATTTTTAAAAGGTTGAATGTTCTCGAGTCTAAAACCGATAAGGCCGATGAACGAAAAAGACTTTTGGAAAAAATTGAGCAATCCCCAGATTATTTAAGAATAAAACAAATAGAGGCTGAGAATCGAAAGCTTGATAAAGCCCTCAAAAAATTGGACAACGACCTGTTGGCCGGTCAAATACCAATGGATTTATAAATGAGCTACATAGACAAGGATGATATAATGAACGCCACCGAGGGCGGTCTGGTAATAATAGAAAGTTATTACCCTGGCGCTACCCACGCTCTAGGCACTGCAGGCAAAAAATTTAAGATGCGTGGCGAGGAAAAAACGGCCTCTGCCTCTATACGTCAAAAAGAAAACGGTTGGTATTACGTGACAGATTTTGGGGGCGACCAAAAGGAGCGCAATGCCATAGAGGTATGTATGTTAGAGGATACCTTAACATTTGCAGAGGCGTGTAGCGAATTGGGCGCACGCTTTAGTATAAAGGGCGCAAAGTTGGATACCAAGCTTAGTATGCCCACTATTACCAAAAGGCCAATTACGAAAGATGAGCAGGCCGGCACCTATGAATTTGAGTTTAAGGATTACACCAAGGAAGATTTGGCGGTCATTGGTCCTAACGTTAAGGAGCGCGACTGTTTGGATTTTAACCTTCAGGTGCTTAAGAGTTTTGCTTATCGCAAGGAAAACGAAGTGGTTACCTCAGAGGCTACCGATGATTACCATATCTACAGTTTTCACCATAAGGAGTGGCAGAAAATATACCAGCCCAATAGCCTTGATAAAGGGTACAGGTTTAGGTACGCTGGTACCAAGCCAAAGAAATTTATACATGGCCTTGATTTATTGCGACAGGAATTTAAGGAAAACAAGGCGCGCGCAGAGGAAGAATACCAGGAAGTCGGCAAGGAGCCAGACCCACGTTTGGATGCCGCATTTATTGTGAGCGGTGGCAGCGATGGTATCAACCTAAGGAGTTTTGGCCATTTTCCGTTATGGTTCAATAGCGAAAGCGAACAGATGGAGTATGCGGAATATAAGGACATTATGGTAATGGTAAAGGAGCTGTATTATGTTGCCGACTTGGATAATACAGGAATTAACCAAGCGGTTAAGTTGGGATTAAAGTATTTGGATATTCGGTTGTTATGGCTTCCAAAGGGTTTATCCAAATGGCGTGATAAACGTGGCAATCCAAGGAAGGATTTTAAAGATTATGTGGAAGTATTCTACAAGCCAGGTAATGAGATAAAATTTAAAAATCAGCTGAACAAACTTATAGACAATGCCCTGCCTATGAAGTTTTGGAACGAGTATAGAACGGACAAGGGCATAAAATACAGCTTTAAGAACAGCCGCGCATATCATTTTTTACAGCACCAGGGTTTTGGTAGGTACGAGCTTCAAAATAGTAAGGACGGCTTTGTATGGGTATGGAAGAGTAACGGTGTGGTAAAGATTGTAAGGGGTTCGGACGTAAAAGGTTTTGTGAATCAGTTTTTGGTAGAACGCCAAATGGACGAAGAGCTTCGCGACATGGTCTATAATACTCCTAGACTTAACGAAACTTCGCTCACCAACTTACCCTATGTAGAGATAGATTTTACAGATGCCGATAAAGAAAGCCAGCATTTGTTTTTTAAGAATGAAGTGTGGAAGGTTACCGCCCATGGTATAGAACGCATTAAATACGAAGCGGTAGACCGTTTTACCTGGGAGGATAAGATAGTAGACAAAAAAGTACGCATACAGGAGCAGCAATTTGCGATAAGTAAAGATGCCCATGGAGATTGGGATATTGATATTATTAAGAAAGACAATCAGTTCTTAAATTATCTGATCAACACCAGTCGTGTACATTGGAGAAAGGACTTGGAAGAGGGCTTTGAAAAGAACGAGGTTAAAAAGCGTGAGGATTACTTTTTGGAGCATCAATTTAATATAGCCGCTCCAAATCTGGATGCGCACGAGATTCTGGAGCAGAAGATGCACCTTATAAACAAGGTTTTTACCCTTGGTTATATGCTACATAAATACAAGAACCCTGCGCGGCCTTGGGCTCCTTATGCTATGGACCACAAAATAGCGGACATTAGCGAGAGCCACGGGGGCAGTGGTAAAAGTATATTCCTTAAAAGCCTACAGTACATTCTTAAGAACAACCATTACATTAACGGTAGGGATAAAAAGAAAACTACGGACGATTTTATCTACCATGGTATTAGTGAGGATACGGATTACATTTTGGTAGACGATTGCCATGCTTATACGGACTATGGATTCTTTTATAACGCTATTACGGGTGATTTGGATGTGAACAACAAAAACGGGCAACGTTACATTATACCCTTTAGCCACAGCCCAAAAATAGCATTTGCAAGTAATTTTCCACCCAATGCCTTAGACCCATCTTTAGAGAGGCGTTTGCTTTTTACAGTATTTAGTGATTACTACCATTATAACCAGGATGGTGAGTATATGCAAAACAGAATAGTATCCGACGATTTTGGGGGTAAGTCCCTCTTCTTGGATTTTACGGATGCCCAGTGGAACGACTGTTTTAATTTTCTGGCACAATGCCTTCAATTTTATTTAGGACAGGCGCAGAAGATAGACCCACCTATGGAGAACGTTACCAAGAGAAATCTTCTAAAGGAAATGGGCGACCAGTTCCATTCTTGGGCAGATACTTTCTTTAGCATTACCAGGGAAAACGGAGTGTCTAAAAATTTGGATGCGGATGTGCCCAAGAGCGAGGCCTTTGAGGAATTTATGAAGCAGACCAACATGAAGAAGATGACGAGCAATCGTTTTAAAAAATCCCTAAAAGCCTATGCGAAATATAACGATTGGATTTTTAACCCTAAAGACCTTGCCCCGGATGGTCGTATTATGAAGAAGGTGGGCGGCGAAACACAGGAACATTTTTATGTGCGTACCAAGCCAAGGACGGCTAGCGATGCCCCTGCAGATGCAGCGGAAAAAAATGAGGATTTTCTGGGATTTGAAGATGATGACCTTAACGTAGATGTACCCTATTAATATGAGAAATTATACCAAATTAGAGATAGCCGCTATTCTTAGGGGCTGTGAGAACACAAGGGAGCTTATGTACGTCTGCAGGATTTTTTATTATCTCTTTAATAATTGGAGGCACCCGTATTGGGGCATCATACTAGAGCTGAGCAGGGCACGGGAGAAAACATTCAATAGTAAGTGATTATGAATTTACGCGGACTAAAATACATGTCTAAATGTTTAAAAGCTGGTATAAGAATTTACCCAGTGCTTAAATATGGCAGCTATTATCTAGAAATAGAGTTTAACAAGTCTTCCGAATTTCTGCCCCGCGAGGTAATCAGAAAAAAGCTAGGGGACCAACGATACCCAACCAATACAACTGCATGGAGCGATAAGGCTTTAGAAATCTATGAATATATATACAACACCAAGGTAATGCCAAAAATGAACGCAGCATGAAAAAAGCAAGATTAACAAAAAATGAAAAGGAGTTCTTACAGAACAATAGGCACAAGTTTACGACTGCAGAACTTTTATTGCATATAAATACCCAAAGAAAACAGGTAGATGTTCTTAAGATAACAACGTTTAGGACGCTGCTATATAAGGCGGATATTAGGCGGTGCAGCGTCTTAAGATGGACGCGTACCGAAACACAATACTTATTAGACAATTATAAGGTCATGGGCAATATTGCAATTGCCAAGGCATTGAGTACAAAAGGCCGTGTGTTTACGAGAAAGAACGTTGATAAGAAAATGATATTGATGGGCATAACCAGGACTCCGGAAGAGCTGCAGGGTATTATAGACGGTCACCAGCGCCGCGGTGTCTACCATAAGGGCAATGTAAAAAGATGGGACGGCAAGCGTGTTCCGGAAGGTGGCCGTAAAGTGCAATTTTATAAAAATGGAAACCCCTATATCTCCATTAAGGTAAACGGTTTATTGGTGCGGTATGCAAGGCACCGCTACCAAGAGTTGCACGGCAATCTACCCGGCAATACCAAGGTGTACTATAGAGACATGGACCCTATGAACGTAGCCGACGATAATCTTATGGCAATGAACGCCACAGGACTTACTGCAGCGCAAAAAGCATTGTATGCCCGCAACTGCCAAAAGGCCTTAAAAGAGATATTTAAGAATACCGCCGTAGCGCAGACTGCAATGGAACCTTTGGAAAAGACCGTAAATCCCACTGCAAAAAAGATACCGGTACGCATTGATTATAGAACTGTGGTATATGTGCCGTTGGGCAGTAATATTGCACAGGTTAAAGAGCAATACAGACCATTGGCATAATGATATTAGAACCAAAGAGCATAGAGAACACCGCAAAGGAAATACATGGCAAATTGGAATTTTACTACAAAATGTGGTGCGATTTACAGGAAGTGGCCAAAAGCAACGGATATGAACTGGACGAGAAGTCCGCCAAAATAAGACCCTATGGGAAAGAAAAGAAGTAGCAACGAATATTATACGGGTACCGGAACGCGAATAGACAAACTGTTGGAGAGCGGTGCTACTGTATTTTTTACAGATTTGATAATAGCCATGGAACACGCTAGGCAAATTAGGAGCTACTATTACCAAGTATTTGATAGCAAAAGAAAACACTGCGGCTACGCCGTACCTAAATAAGTAACATCTAAAATTAAATTATGTATAGAACACCTTTTCAGCTCGTAGACGGCGAGCCAGTAGATTTAAGCATACCGCGCCATAGGGATGTGGTTCTGCAGCGGAACAAAAACTTGGAGAGAGCTCAGAAATTCGGGGTTGCTTTAGGGCAAGCCCTTATCACCGTAAGGATTGAAGTGGATATGGATTGCTTTAAGTGCGGCCGCTCCTTAGAGGCAGAATCTAAAATAACCTGGTACGGTGAAGACCCAATAATAGACGAGGAAATAAACGATCTGCATTGTGGTATCTGCCAAACCAGATACACCTACAAGCCTAAAGCCAAGGCTTTTAAATTATCCGAGGTAGATCTATATAAAACTGCAATACTATGATACTAGCCTTTAAAACATTTTGGGGTAAAGAAATGGGTACGCTGTCTGGCACAGCAACTTATTTTGAAGAGAAAATATGGACAGGCCTTATTCCTGCTATGGAAGAGGAGGAATACCTTAAAAAATACAGATCCTATTGTTTGGACTCCTTGGAAAGACTTGGTGTACTAAGTCCTGTTAATGATGATGCAATGACGGTACCAAAGGTACATACCATTAGGCGGGACAGCAACATGCGTTGGGCTGTTGGCAAAAAAATACATTTTTATAAGAATGTGCGCCAAGCCGATATGTTCAAATTTGCCCCGATGCTAAGGGTGAGAAGCATTCAGGAGATAGAAATTATTCACAGTGGGGAGTCATGGCGCATGCCTTGGGTTATTATAGACGGAGTTATACAGGAAAGTGCTGAAATTGAAATCTTGGCGCGTAACGATGGTTTCCCAAGCGTTAAGGCATTCTTTCAGTGGTTTAACGAAAACTTCACTGGCAAAATAATTCATTGGACACATTTAAAGTACACGTAATGAAAGAGTTTTTTGAAAATCTTGGAGAGCAAAGTTACGGTGCATTGTGGCTTGCACTATGTGTGTACATCATATTAATGATTATCGGAAATATTTTAAAATCAATCTATAAAAACAAATAAAATGAGCATTAAAACCTACAAGTACAATTACAACTGGCATGAAGCTTCTGCGGAGATTGCCATAGACACGGAGAAAATAAACAGTGAAGATTGCAAGCAGCTGTTAGAGTTCTTTAATTGGGACTGGGACGAAGACCTGCCCATACATGACGAGCTGGCCCGCCTTTATGCCGCAACCGCAATGCGCTTTGCCACACAGAACGGCCATAACCTTATAGGCGTTCTGGAAGGTTTTAAAGAGGCGGAAGGCTACCCTGTTATGGACGGAACCTACGGTATTACCTTGCTAAGCGTCCATGGCATAGACTTTAGCGAAATAGAACTGGAGCTGGAATGAAAATAAAGGAAAGCCCTTTCGAGGGCAGCCAGTTAAAAAATGAGATGACACACACCAAGCACGCGGATATCTTCTACAAGATGGTAAAACGGGCGCACGAGAACAAACCCAATAGCCTGTTTTGGCGGCAGGCATTTGGCTTCATAGAACAGAAATATTTAAAAAGTATCAAAACCAAAAAAAAGTAACATCATGGAAATTACATTAGAAACGACAAACGCGGACCAAATTATTATTAACACCTACAGCGGCAAGGAGTTGAACCCTATACGGCCAGATGCTGCCGATATAGACATACGTGACATAGCTAGGGGGCTTGCCTACAATAGCCATTTTGGCGGCCAGACGCCGCACTTCTTCAGTATTGCAGAGCATTGTCTTATGGTGTGCGACCTTATGGAGGAGGATGGGATTAAAGACCCCCATTTGTTAATAGCGGCACTTCTGCACGCTGCCAGCGAGGGGTATATTGGAAATATGGTAAAACCTTTAAAGATGTATTTGCCAGTCTTCCAGCAGTTGGAAGACCAGCTGCAGCAATTGATTTATACCAAGTATTTTTTGAACGCTGCGGATTATATGTCCAGGATCAAACCTTATGGTGGCATTGCGCAGCAATTGGAGTATATGAGATTTTATAGCAGCCCTACGAAGGACATTCGGAAGATAAGGTATTACTTTCCGCATACTGCCCTTAAGTTGTTCATGGACCGCTTTTATCTGTACATGAAACTAAGAAGTGAGAAGCTACAGGATAGTGAAGCAAAATAAATCTTAGATAAATTTAAAGTAAAAGCCAAGACAGTGAAAATTATGGAGAATGTAGCCAAATTTATAAGCGAGAATATTGGGGATTTAACATTTGTTATAAGCCGTTTAAGTAGAGAGGAATTTGAAAATGAATACTTATGCAAGCCAAGTGCCGAAGATTTAGATAAGCACAAGAGAGCCTTTGACGCCTTACTTGCTTATGAAAAGAACTGCATACTTAAATACGATTACCCTGATAATAGACCAAGTAGACCACCAAAAAAAGGCGAACAAATGGAAGATTACGCACGAACCTTTGGTGTAGAAATAAAAGATATGAAGGCTTGTTGGCGTGAAGTTGAAAGAGCGTTGGAAAATGGCTTATAACGTCCGAGTATAAGAAATCGGGCGTACTAAATAACCTAAATTCAAAGCGTAAACGCTGCCTACGCCTGTTTTTTATACATTGTTGGCAGCAGTTAATTTTAATAAAATGGCAAACTGGAATCAATACAAAAACAAAACTTACACTCAGCAGGAAGCGAGAAAAATGGATTACGAACTTGACTTGCTTCACGAACTCGTATCTGAATTGTATGACATTGACTATTGCACATATAAAGTAAAAGCAACACTCGATAAGATTGAGAGAAATGTAGCGTCAAAGCATGATGTTCGTGAGGTAGATTAATTGCTGCCAACTAGCGTATATAAGCAATTGACCAAAAAACCTGCGATATACGACCCATACTGGTGGTTATGCCATATTATAGAGCCAAGTGCTTATATACAACCTGTAAGCTGTATATAGCAGGTTTTTACAAAGGTCAAGCTTTTCGTAATACTATATTGTAAACAACAAACCACCCATAGCGGTGGTTTTTTTGTGCCCTAGGGTGCCCTCTAAGGCGTTTTGCTGCCCAAGACTGCATTATATTCCTGTTAAGTTACAAACATTAAACAAAACAGTTAAAACGGCGCACGGGCCCTTGCTGCCCCTTCCTCCCCCTTCCCCTCAACTCTCTAGCCAAAAAAAACTGTAACTTTGTAACCACAAGTGTTAGACCCCGAAAACAGTACTAAAATAGGTTACAGTTCTTACTATTGAATTGTAACTTGGTTACAAAAAAATTGTAACCTTTTAGTAAGGTTACAAAAGTTACAAAATCATTTCTCCTCTGGTTACAGTTTTGCTTAAACCAATAAACCCCTCTAAGTTTCTTACTTAGAGGGGTTTATCTTTTTGGGTTACAAAGTTACAAAGTTACAAAAATTTGCCACCTAGATTGGGGTGACTGTTTTGGGCAGAAATTCTAGTACAGACCACACAGCTTAAAAATCATTTTGTTTAACGTTTGCTATTTTTTAGGTGCTACAGCACGGGTATTATTAAACAATAGACAAATAAGACTATTTTTAGTGGCATGTTACAGTTAAAAACGACCAAATATGTCTAATTTGTAGTAACTTAGCGTAACCTTTTTACCATGTTGTTAACCGATCGCGTACAGGAAAATTTGCATATATGTGGGCTGGAGCTGGATTTTTCTGCCCATGCCATGGCATCTGGCAATTTCAACGCCCAGCCGTTCTACAATACCGATCTTACCAACGGTAGTTTTAACCCCGTTTACAGTAGTGTGGGGAGAGTCGGTTTTCAGGAGCAGAGCAATGAAGGTGCCAGCGGTGTTAGTTACACCCAGACCCTTACCATGAAATTTCCGTCTATGGACGGTAACCGCAGCCAGCGCATAAGCGACCTACAAAAATTAAAGTTTGTAAGCCTTAAGCTTAACGGCGGTCTAAAGCTACTGGTGGGCCGCAACGATTATTACCAGAACATAGCTCCCAGTGTAAGTGTGAGCAGCAATACCAAGGTAACGCAGGTGCAGGTGGTAACTCAGAGCATTTTTACCATTGGTTTTTTTGGTAACACGGCCATGTACGGTTTTCCGTACCAGCTGCCCATATCTTTTTTAGAAAATATATAAGATGAGCGTATTCCCTTTAGATATAGACACAAAACAGGATACGGCAGAGCGCCTTGCGGCTTTGGCCAATGTACCGGATAATTTGATCGTATTTGCCAAGGATATCAATTTGATCGTGGATGCGCTCAACGAGCTTAACAACAGGGATATTTTTATTAAAACGGGGAAATCTGCTTTTTGGCAGCTACAGGAGAACGAGGCCGAGAAAGCGCCCAGCTTGGGAGATTGGGCCATTACCGTAAACGATCAGGGCAATTTGTTGATTGCGCAGTACAATGGTGACAACAGCAATGGCGATGCCACTTTTATAAACGAAAGAGAATTTAAAAAAGCATGATGAATTTTAGTAGATACCTTCTTGGTTTTTTTGCCCTTTTTTTGGTAAGTACGGGTATTGCCCAGCAGCGATGGGACGAGTTTAAGACCGTAGGTATAGAAGCCCAAAAATTAAAGGCCACCCAAATGGGTGTTACTACCGTTGATCGCGGGTATATAGTTACCACGCTTTCCAATGGCGAACTGGTACGGATTAGTATAGATAATCTTCAGATAGATTTTAACGACTTAATTAATGCCCCTACCAATTTTGGCGGTAGCAGTGCCTATGAAATAGCGGTGGAGAATGGATATGAGGGGACCGAAACCCAATGGCTTGCAAGTTTGCAGGGTGCGGACGGCACAAGCTTACCGACAGGAGGCCTAAACGGGCAGGTACTGGCAAAGAAAAGTAGTACCGATTTTGATACCGAGTGGGTAAACTATACCACTGGTGAGGGCGGCACCCCATTGGGAAATTATGTAGGTATAGACGATAACAGCCCCCAAGAGGATTTGATTATGGCCGTTGGTACCACCGCGCAGCTGAACAATTTGGCCGCTGTAAACGCAGGGTTTAGGGTAGAGTTGGCAACGGATGGCGTAGTAGAGGATTTTGAATCCGTGATCCAGGGCGCCAAAGGTGATAAAGGAGATACTGGTTCCCATGGCCCGCAAGGATGGCAGGGCATACAGGGCGTAAAGGGAGATAAGGGAGATAAGGGAGATAAGGGAGATAAAGGGGATACGGGCGTCCCTGGGCCAAGAGGGCTTACCGGGCCAGCAGGTTCTGGTAGTGTAGACTTTAACGATGTTGGCCGAAACCCTTTTGAATTAACGGGCACTGCGGTATTGGCACAATCCACTATTTTAATGGACATCCCTTTTGACCCTTATGATAGCGGCTGGAACGGAGATCGTACAGTTCCTACAAAGAACGATATTTACGATAAGATAGAAACTCTTGGCACAGGCAGCGGTGGTAGCGGGACGCAGGGACCAATTGGACCGCAGGGACCAAAGGGGGATAAAGGTGATAAAGGTGATAAAGGGGACACCGGTAGCACTGGACCTGCAGGGTCTGGTTTAAACAGGCCTTATGAAAGTTACGTAGCCAATATAGCGCAAAATTCCGCAAGTGCTCCAACTGCAATAATTTTAGAAAACACAACGAATGGTTTTTCTTGGTCTCGTGTGTCTACTGGTATTTACAGGGCTAGTGCCTTAGGTAGCTATAATTTAACGATGGCCACTATTAGCTTCCAGCAGCGGAACGGCAGCATGAACGAGACAGAGGTTAAGATTGCAAGATCAGGTACTTACTATCAATTTGCTGTGTTCTATAACAATGTGCTTACGGATAGTTTATTGAATGGTAGTTTGGAAATAAGACAATATTAAAATGAAAAAATTACTTCACTTATTTTTTTTCCTAAGTATTATGGGTTTACATGCCCAAGGTGTACTAAGGATTACCGGTAATACGGATAGACAACAGGTAGATAGTTTGTACTTAACTGGTACAGTGCTTAATCTGAAGATACAGAATAGCTTGCCCAAAGGGATTGATTTATCCGATTTAAGCGTTAGTGAAACGTATGAGGTAGTTACTATAGCCCAGGACACCAACGCCGTTGCGGGCTACTTTTATGTATTTACAGGCAATGCTACGTTAACATTGCCCAGTGCGCCAAGTATAGGGCAATGGGTAGCGGTTAGCAATATGAGCGCCATACCCTCTCCGGTGGTTGCGGGCAACGGCAATAGGATTATGGGTGTTGAAGAAAATTTAACTATGGACAGGCCTTATATAGGCTTTAGGCTGGTGTACGTAAACAGTACATTGGGCTGGATAATAATAGGACAATAAAAATAACACTATGAGCAATATAAGCGATTTATACCCTAGTGGTGGCATTGGCGGCGGCGGACTAAAACCCAGATTTCAAGAATTTCTTACAAGTGGTACGTTTACACCCAGCCAAGCCTTGATAGATGCAGGGGGTCTTATTACCGTTTTTTTAGTGGGTAGTGGTGGTTGTTCTGGAAATTCGAACGAGGGAGCTTCTGGTGGAGAAGTTTTGGAAAAAAGAATGTACCTAACGAGTACTGATTCTTGCATTGTAATCATCGGAGCATCTGTACAAGGCGGAAGTGATGGAAACGATAGCGAGTTTATAGGCGGTATTGCCGGCGGGAGTGATGTTATCGCAAAAAAAGGTCTTGATCCAGATGAGAGTAGCCCCAGCATTTCCAACGCCGCTTTAGGGGCAACATGGGGAGCGGTCCTGTCTTCGGGTGGACATAGTACCGCAGGTTCTGGGGTAAATGGGTATGGAGCTGGTGGAGCTGGATATAGTGGTGGTGGTGTAGAAACAGGAGCGCCTAATAGTGGGCAGGGTGCTGGGAGAAATAGAGTTAGCGGATCAGGCTATTGTCTAATAACATACTGGGAATAAATAAATTTATATGGAAAATAGAGTGGCATTTATAGAAAACGGTATTATAAGCAAAATAATTAATGCCGATATAGCTTTTGCGGCAACTTTGGGCGGTGAAATATTGGACGTTACAGGTGTGCCCTGTGGTGTTGGATACCCTGTTGTTAACGGGGAAGTAAAGCACCCGGACACCTTGCTTTCACCTGCCGAGCTGCAAGAAAAAAAAGAGAATGAGGCTAGGGAATGGCGTAATGAAGAATTAAGCCGAATAGATTTTATAGTGCCTCTTATAGACCACCCGCAACATGAAGCCTATATGCAATACAGACAGCTCTTACGGGATTGGCCTTCTACTAACGATTTTCCCACAACTAAACCCTTAATAACATTTATACCATGAACACAGTTATCTACATAGCAATACAAGCAGCAATGTATTGATAGACCAGATAGGTAAAGTGCCAAAAGATGGATTTCCATTTTCGGCAAAAGTGTTAAAATCGGGTAAATGTTTAAGATTTACCTAATGAAATTATTATTGATAGCTATTGCCTACATCTGCCTAACGGTAATTGCAAGAGCTTGGTACAAGGAGCATCAAAGAAAGAAAAAATAAATACCATGAATACGTTAAAAGAAAAATTCATCCATATAAAAAACCTGTACCAAAAGATATTCCTCTTGGTATTGGGCAGTGCCCTAATGGTTATACCATTTTATGCCAGCGGCCTTAATATGTTGTTGTTGACAGAGAAACAGGCAGAGTGGGCTACGGTGCATTGGATATTCTTGGCTATGGGCATTATCTTTTTTGTAGGCGGTTGGGCGTTTAATTCTCTTGCCAAAATAATTGTTAAACTGGCTACCGGCGTAGCCAATAAGCACACCCCAAAATAAATGGTACAGGACAGCATTTTTAAGACAGGCTTTGTGTTGGCATTTTGGGTGGTAAGCGTGCCTAACTATTTCAGCATTACTACCAGTGTAGTGGCCATGGTCTACTTTGCGGCCATGTTAAAAATAAACGTGGTAGACAAGCAGTATAAGGGCAGTTGGCGGCTTTTTTTTAAAAGTTGGTACAGAAGAAAAAAAAGGGGTTAGAACGGTTATCATAAACGTAAACAGTCGCTGGTTATACGCAAGCGAACTACCTGCTTTGCGCCTTTTTTAAAATATAACTAATGAAAGATTTAAAGGACATATATAAAGATTTGGGGCTTTTTGCCATAGTGGTCATCAGCATTGCTTTTCTTACGTGGTTTTGTATGGTCCTTAAAATTATATACACCTACACGGTATGGTAACAGGTTTGGACTGCTATAAATATTACGGAGACCCCTACACCCTTTGGGACGAGGGTATTTACATGACGGTCTGGGACGTTCCCCAATATATAAAGGACAACATCCCTGCCCTGCCCCGCCGCATTTATTGCAACAAAGAAATGATAGTGCCTTTGGAGGTCGCCTTTTTGGCGCTCATAAACAATGGCCATGCAGCAGAAGTTAAGACATGGGATGGTTGTTTTCTGGTGCGCCCCATACGTGGCTATGAGGACATTGTAAAGGAACTTTTGGCCAAGGGCGAGATAGAAAAGGCCATGATATACATGAGTATACACAGCTGGGGCGTGGCGGTAGACCTTAATGCCGCATGGAACGGCTTGGGAAAGGTGCCACAGCTGAGCCATGGTTTCGTAAAATGCTGGAAGGACGCGGGCTTTGACTGGGGCGGAGATTGGAAACGGCTGGACGGGATGCACTTTCAGTTAAGCTACCTGCGGGAGGAAAGTAAGTTGAACAAAGTAAACTAAAAACTATGTTGCCAAAAATTGGAAATTTAGCCGAAAACCTGATCATTATTATTGTGGTGGGTGTATTGTGTGGCGGCCTAGGTGGCGGTACAGGATATTTTGCCGCCGTAAACAGCCATAAGCTTACGGTAGCGCAGCTGAAGCCTGTTATAGAAAAGGCCATTGATAAGGAAAGCATTAAGAACGAGATAAGCAACGAGATACGTATAGGCAAGATAAAGAAGAGCGATAGTCTTATGATTAATCTAGTACCTGCCAATACCCAAAAAGCGGTTGCTACCTTTAAAGAAGAGCAAGGCCCTTGCGTGGACATCTCCGCGCTTAGCGATAGCAGGCAAAGAAGAATAGCACGCTGGTTGGCCAATTGAAGGTTAAAAACAACATAGCACCAGAGGTATTTCCGTTTAGTTTACGGGACCATTTGGTGCCGTTTTTTTTTAACGAGTTTAAAAGCGAGGAAACGGTAGTAATGCCAGATATGCGCACCAAGGCCATAAAGCTCAACTTTCACAGCAGCCTGTGCCGTATCATAGATTTGGTGCATAGCCGTTATGAGGATAGCGCCCATAGGTATGAATATAAGATACAATTTACCATTAAGGAAGAGCGCGGAGTAAAGCGGTACAATAGCGTGCTGTATAAATTTCACAAACATATTTATGAGCCGCTGTCCTTTGAGCGGGCGGACAATCTTTTTATAAACGGATTTTTCGAAGATATTTTTCGCACCGCTTTTCTCTACTATGTAAGCGGCTACAACGAAGTGGCGGAGCTAGACGGGGTTACCAATGCCATTAATGCATTTATGGACGAGTACGAGCTGCTGGAAACTGGCTTTGACCCCGAAGCGCTTAGGGTGCTGTACTACAGGCAGAGAAAGGGGCATAAGCTTAGCCGCTTTCAGCACAAGATAGCAAACCGCGTAACCAATAAGGGCGATAGCTGGCCAAACGAGACACGTGGGGCGATGTAATTTTTATCTATCGGCGATTAAAGAAGCCTTATCTGGTGTTACAGCCAAAGGGTTGCAATTGCACCAACTTTGGTGCATGAAGGTAAATTCCCTTATTTCTGAAATTATAAGAGGGCAATGGTTGATGCAGCCCCAATATTTAACCGGTATGGGACATATTGTGTCCAAGATACTTGCTGGTGAGGATGTGGAGTTCAATGCCGTGCAAAGTTCCCTTATCAAATTGTTTGACGGGAACGGCAACCTTATACAGGGCGATTACCTTACCAATGGTTGGGGGCAGATCGTAAGTACAAAATTTGATATTCCCCAGGGCAGCTATGCCATGGTGAACATGATGGGGCCCGTTATAAAAATGGGCGATATGTGCACCTACGGTGCGGACGAGATCGTTGGCGCACTTAATAAGCTGAATTCCCTTAACAACATTAAAGGCATTATTATGAACATAGACGGCCCCGGCGGTGCGGTAAGCGCCATAGGTCCGTTTTTGCAATTTGCCAAAAACAAGCGCAAACCAATAGTAGGCCTTATAGATATGGCCGCCAGTCTTCATTATTGGACAGCGGTGAGCGTCTGTGACCATTTAATGGTAGACAACGATGTAAGTGCCATGGTGGGCAGCGTAGGCGTAGTGGTAAGCTTTGCGGACACCAAGCCGTACTACGAGGAAATGGGTATAAAGTTCCATGAGATATACCCCCCGGAGAGCAAGGATAAAAACCTGAGTTTCCGTAAAGCCCTGGACGGCGATTACGATAAGATAATAGCAGAACATCTGAGCCCCATTGCCCAAAAGTTTCAGGCGGCGGTACGGGCAGGGAGACCCAATCTTAAGGAAAAGGACGGGGTACTTACCGGGCGCACCTTTTTTGCGGACGAAGCTCTGGATTATGGTATGATAGATAGTATAGGCGACCTACAGGAAGCCATGAAGGTAGTGGACCGCTTGGCCTTTAAGCAAGCAATAAAACCAATGTTTAATTAATTTAATTTTTTTTCTATGAAATGGAATTTTGCAGCCAAGTTTATTACGGCATTCTTGGCATTTGTGGGACTCAACGAAGTCCCTACGGAAGAAGGTAAGGTAGCCCTTACCGAAGAACAGGAGGGTCTTTTGAAAGACGCCCTAAAAGATGAGGCCAAAGACCCGGACGGGAGCAAGAGTTTGGCAACAATGGTGGCGGCCATAGAAAAGGATCTTGCTGCGGCCAATGTAGACCAGGAGAAGCTGCGCAAGGATTTGCGAGAAGCCTTAACGGAGACGAGCCTTAGCGAGACCGAGATAGAAAAGGTGATGCAGAACGAGGACGGCAGCATAGACCAAAGCGCATTTTTGGCGGCCATAAAAGGTGAGTTCAAAAACCAAAAGGAGCTCATAAACAAATTAATGAACAGCGACGAGCCAGACGACAGTACCGAGCTTCAGGAGCTAAAGAACAAAGTAATGAGACACAGCAAGACACACCTGTTCGGCACTGGTAACAGCTATGATGCCTTTGAGGGTAGACCATGGAACCAAAGAGCTGCAGGCGTAAAAGTAGGCGCTACAGATTGGGCAAAGGACACGGCACAGGTAGAGAAGCTTAACGGCGACCTTGATCTGTACTACCGCGAGAACCCTACCGAAATCAAATCTTTGGAGCGCGATAAATTCGGTCTTCCCCTTTTCTGGAACAAAGTATTGAACGTAGTGGACATTATTGCAGATGGTACCATTATAAGTGGCGAGATTACACAGGCCAGAAAACTGCCTTGGTTACCAAAGAACAAACAACTTATTAAGCCAGAAGAAGGCAAGGTTTTCCCAGTACAAATTGATATTGAGTACGTGGGCTACTTCTTGCAAAAGATAGAGGCCAGTTGGTTGAACATGATGAACAACGAAGGTTCACAGCCTTACAAAGAGAGCTTTGTTAGGTTCTTGGTAAGCGAGCTGGATAAAAAGGCGCGCGTAGAAGACAGGATTTCCTCTATTCTTGGCGTACATGTAGACACTCCGGAAGATGCTACGGTACCAGGAAGGTTCCTTAACAGACAGGACGGTCTTCTGTACCAAATGTACAGGGCGCAAAAACTGACCAAAAAATACAAGGCCTTTTCTTTGGGTACGCCAACGAAGATGAATATTATAGACTATGTAGATGGCTTTATGGAGAGTCTGCCCTTGGAAATCAGAAGAAACCCGGGTATGCACTTTTATGTTTCCCCAGCTTGGTTAAAAGCCTATGGAGACAGATACGAGCAATTACACGGTACCAACAACGATTATTCTGGCGTACCTCCCTACCCAAAGGGATACAACAATATGCCGTTTGAAGCGCTGCACGATTTGGAAGGTACGGATATCATGTTCGTGACCTTTGACGATAATATTGAGATCCTTGAATACGTACCTAGCGAGAAATCCATGTACCACTTTGAGAAGTTGTTGCGTAAGATATACGTAATGGCAGATTACAAATTGGGTATTCGCCTGGTGCATATCGGCAACAAATTAAAGGAGGGCGACCCATTGGAATTCAAGGTACAGAGTATCTGGAGTAACGATGTGCCTATGTTTACCAAGGATTACGCTATTCCGTTATTTGACGATGCTACGGGTGAGATCAGCGCAAAATTTGAGCATATAAAAGTGAGCGATGACTGGAATACCAGTATTGCGACCATTAACAATGCGGTACCTGGACAACTGATAAAGATACAGGGGAACACTGCCTTGGCCAGTGTTAAGAACGTGGTAAGTAGCGGTAACATAGGATTAACGGGCGGTACATTTAACCTGAAGAGCGGCGGCACATTGACCTTGTACGTAAAAGCGGACAAGAGCATTGTGGAACTTAGCAGGACTACGGCACCGGAAGCGGCACCTAGCGCCAATGTTAATTTTGATGCAGGCACAATAGATGCCAATGCTGGCACCGAGTTTTACAGCACAGCGGTGGCCGATGAAACTTTGGACGGTATTACCAACGGTGTGGACGGACAGGAAATTAGCGTGTACGGACCAGCTGGTGCGGCAACCCTTACCCTTGCCAACGTAGCCGGTAACATTTCAATGAAATCCGGAGCGGTACTGGCGACAGCGGCAGATGTTGTTAAACTTGTAAAAGTGGACGGTATCTGGTACGAAAGTGACAGGACTATAGCCTAATACTAATCTATAGGCCACGCTACGGTGTGGCCTTTTAAAATATACAGCATGTATTTAAGAAAATCGGTAGCGGCACCTTCAGGGCAGATAGGACCTGGTGCGGCAAAACCAAAAAATCCTAACGTAAAGATCATATTCGTGGACGAGCTCTTGAGTTCCCCGCAAAGAAATGCCGCCGGTATTGTAATGGAAGGCAACTACACTTTTAAGCCCAACGGCAAAATGATAGAGGTGTACATGACCGGCAAGAAGCAGAAGCTTAACTACGAGAACGAGGGCGATGTAGACGAGGAGAGCATTAAACAGATGTTCGAGGGCAGCCACCCCGGCAACAGTAAAGAGATCAAGGAGCTTATACAGAACCTGATCGGTAAGGACGTAATTATCCTTAGCGGAGATTGCACCAAGAACAGCTTTGAGGTATTTGGCACGGAGTGCGCTCCTATGCGCCTAAAGCCAACGGGCGTTATAGACGATACCCGTACAGGCCACGACCTTAGTTTTGAGCAGACACAGGCCACTGAATTTTTACCCGGAACCTTTGAGGGAGCCGTAGTATTGGCGGCACCATTTAATGCCACAAGCGAAGACTTGGCACTTACCAAGGCGAACGGCAACCAGTACAAACTGGCTACGGATACGGACGGGACGGAATTGGATATTGCTTCTTTGGACCATGACCATGGCGCCGTAATAAGCCTAATAGGAAACGGGGGCAACAACCCATTTGTATTAAGCAGCGGTGTAGCCACTGCAGCGACGGTGGTACTTTTGGAAGGTGCGGACTGGGCGGCACAGGATGATGCCGTGATAGACCTAAAAGTATTTAAAAGTGGAAATATCACTTACCTTTTTGAGCAAAAAAGGGCATAATCTTTCTTTTTCAGTGTTAGTTTGATTTTTTAGGTTAAAAGCCCTTGGGAGGAGTCCCAAGGGTTTTTTTTTGTGGCATGTTACATTGCAATTGCAGGGTAAATTTCATATTTGGGAAACTTTAGTGAACATTTAAATAGCTAATATGAAAGAAAAAGTAATAGCCCTGTTGCAGGATACCAAAATGGGCGACGTTGAAAGGTACAATGCCGCCATGGCGATGTACCGTACCAGTGAGTTGCATAGTGTGCCGGCGGCCGCCTTTTATAATAGGTCAGGCTTTACGGCACAGAACCTAAAGAACCTGCTGTACGATGTGCAAAAGTTGCACGAAATTACCGATGCGGACTTGTTGGCCAAGAAACCAAAGAAGGTACAGGTGAAGCGACTGCCAGATGTTGTGGTGGCGTTGCTACAGAATGCGCCCGATGAAGTAAAGGCCGCCATCTACCTTAGCAGTATAGATTTTACCCATATAGACAAGGAGGCTCACGCAGAGACCCTTGCCACCTATGAAGCTGCATTGTTGGCATTTAGCGAAGCTAATTTAATAACATTTGAGGCTATTGACCAGGATATTAGTAACGGGGAAGTAGAGGAGCTTTGCCTGAAGGCTATAGGAGATTTTCATTTGCCCGATGAGCTAAAGGAAATCTTGGTGCCAAGAACGGGTCAGGATTTGACCGGTGCCATTTATGGTACTTTGGCCGCTTTAGGCGAAAAGGAAGCCATGGGCCTAAAATTGCGCGAGCAGTTCCCTTTTTTGGAGGCGGACGATTGCCCGGATAAATTAAAGATACTGGTAGCCGATAGGATTACCGCATGGAAAAAATACAAAGAGGCGCATGCAGAGCTCTTGCTACATGCCGATGGCGAAAAGCCATTAACGGACGGTGAACTTTACGAACTGGCGAAAGAGGCCATTGCAAAGTACCAGTTGAACCAATTGATTTGGGACGAGCTGAACTATTACAAGGAGCATGGTAGCATTTTGGGCAAGCACGAGATGTTTGCCGATGAAGTGCTGCAACAAAAGATAGACGCCATGGACGTAAAGGGGCTGATGACGCGGCAAAAGACCTTGCGCAGTTATGTAAGTAGAGAAGGCAAAAAATTGGCCAAGACCAAGGAGGCGGAAAGCAAGGCCAAGATACAGGCCAAAGTAGACGATTGGAGCGCGGAACTGAAGCTCGTAGATGCAAGGCTTGAAAAACAATAGGTTATTTAATATTGCAGCTGTATCCGCTCCGCATAAGGCACAGGCGAACGGTAGTTATCTAAGCAAGTATCTTTTGGCGCATTATGCCAAGGTAAAGAACTTGGAAAAGGATTTGGGCAGGTTGCCGGAACGGGAAGAGTTTTTCTTTCTTCAGACAGATGGGCAATGGAACGCCTTTACCTTTTTGCCCTACGTACTGCAGCATTTTCAGATTACCGAGCTTCACGCCTGCACGTATAGTATAAGCAAGCGCACTATTGAGGCCTTGGTAGAGCTGCACGATGCGGGTAAAATAGATGCGATTACGCTTATGATAAGCGATAGCATGATAAAGCGCAACCCGGTAACCATAGACCTGTTGAGCGCATTGGCGGCGAGTAGACCCAATATAAAGGTAAAATATGCTTGGGTACATGCAAAGATGACCCTCTTAAAATGTTTGGGCGGACACTATGTGATAGAGGGTAGCGGCAATTGGAGCGATAATGCACATTATGAGCAGTATGTATTTGGCAATAGTAAGGGGCTTTATGAGTTTAGAAAAGCCCTTTTTGAGACGGCAAAACTAAAGTAGTTTTAAGAGGGTAGTAAAATTGAATAATGGAAGACGGGGAACTACAGGAGCTGAGCGATGATGATGTTATAGAGCAATTGGCGGGCTGCAATTATGCGCCCAGTGATATTGCCCTGTATCTGGCGGTTGACAAAAAGGAGTTTATGGATGCTTGGAGAAATCCTAACAGCCATATACGTACTACTTATGACCGTGGCCGTTTAAAGGCACAGGCCGAAGTGAACCAGCAATTGCTGATAAACGCGCGAACGGGCAATATTACCGCCGCCCAGATATACGAAAAGAACCGCGCCCAAACGCAACTGGAAAATTTACGGGAACAGATATTCTTTGGCGAATGAAATTGGAGCACATTACCCTAGAGCATATATACGACTACATTGAGAACGGCAACCCTAGCAATGTAGACCCCGCTATTGTAGCCTATCTGGACATTATAGAAAAAATACGGGGTATGTACCTGCGGTTTGACAAATGGGGCAGCAAGGACGCTATTTTAAAGCATTTGGTAAAGGTAGACGGCCATAGTAGGTATTTTGCCAATAACGCATATAACGATACCCTCGAATATTTTTATTGTGAAAATAAAATTAGCAAGGAGGCGTGGCGCAACATATACGCTGAAAAGATGGAGCGCAACATTAACCTTGCTACCATGGTTGCAAAAGATGTGAGCGACATTGCGAAAGTGAACCGCATGATAAAGGAGGCCGCAGAGCTTCGCCAGTTGGACACGGAAGACCCTGAGGAACTACCTTTGGAACTTTTTGGCCGCCCTTGGAAACTGTACACAACGGACCATAACCTTATAGAAGGTGCCGCCAAGGTAGACCGCATCAAACTTAAAAAACAGATAGAGGAACTGCCAGAGCTGAGCGAGAAAGAACGCGAGGTGATACAGCGCGAGGCAGGAATCTTGCCACCTAACATATTCCTACCCATAGATGAGAACCCACGTAAGTCCTGATAGTTTAGACGTAGAAGGGCGCTATGCTACATGGGCCAAAATGGCGGTGGACATGATAGCACCAAAAAACCTGATGTTCGTTGGCGGCAGGGGAACGGCAAAGACCAGCGATATACATGCGGAACGAAGCATGGATATCTGTTATGATATGCCGGGCAGTTATCAGGTATTTGTGGCGGATACCTACGTGAACGCCTTAAAGAACGTTGTCCCTACCCTATTGGAAGGCTGGAACCGCAAAGGATGGATAGAGGGCAAGCACTATGTTACCGATAAGCGGCCGCCAGACCACTTTAAGCGCCCTTATAAGCCCGTACACCAGTATAAACATACCATTAGCGTATTTAACGGCTGTTTTTACAACTTGGTGAGCATGGACCAGCCTACGGGTGCTGCGGGGAACAGTTATCAGCATATATTCGGCGACGAGGCAAAATACCTTGATCCCGATAAATTAAAGAAGCTTACCCCTGCCCTGCGTGGCGAGTATGTCGGTTTTGGCCATAGCGTGTACTACCGGGGCAGGACGTTCACAACGGATATGCCAAACATAAGCGAGGGCGATTATGACTGGATATTGGACGCGGAGAAGTTAATGGACGTGGAACAGATAAAAATGGCGTATCAGGCCGCTACGGTGCTGAACGACACCAAGAAGCAGTTGTACAACGCAATTAGGGATAAGGATTACGCCAAGATAAAGCGACTGCAGAAGCATGTAAAGGACTGGACGGCCTATTGGGTGCGTGCCAGAAAGGATAGCACGTTTTTTATGATCGTGTCCTCATACGCCAATGTGGACCTATTAAGTAGCGGTTATTTTACAGATGCGCTAAAGGCCTTGGGCATAGAGGAGTTTAAGTCTAGTATATTGAGCTTTAAGGCGAAGGTGAACAAAGGGGAGAAGTTTTACATGAACCTGGGCGACCATCATTTTTATGATGATGGTACCATTGCCAATTTTTACGACAATTATGCTATCGGAGAGGAATTTGAACCTACAAGTCTTGGCCTGAAGTATATTGACCATAAGAAGCCCTTGGATGCGGGTATGGATTTTGGTAATATGATCAGTATGGTGATGGGACAGGAACGGGGAAACTATTTCTATTGTTTAAAGAATTTGTTTACCCTGGCCCCGGAAAGTAGTAAGGAAATTGCAAGGAAATTTCTGGACTTCTTTCAGCACCACAAGCACAAGGAGCTAAACCTGTACTATGACCGTTCTGGAAACCAGTACGCCAGTTTAAAAAAGGATTGGGCAAGCGAAGTACAACAGCATATAGAAAAGTATGACGGTGTTGGCACTGGTTGGAAAGTGAACCTGATGAGCAAGAACCAAGCGACCATCTATCATAGTCAGGAGTATAATTTTATGAAAAACATGATGGGGGACTATCATAAGGATATACCAGGTGTAAAAATAGACAGGTACCAGTGTAGGGAACTCAAAAGCAGTCTGGAACTGAGCAAGACAAAACTGCACACCAATAGGCGTACGGGTGCCAAGGAAATTCTTAAGGATAAAAGCAGCGAAGCATTGCCTTTGCTGAAACTGCCCATGAACTCTACCAATATGAGCGATGCCTTTAAATATTTGATGTACAGGAAACGTTGGGTAAAATTACAGGGAAGCCGTGGTGGCGGTCTTATGATGGAACCTGGACTGGTGTAGGAGGTTTTAAAAAGAAGCCCAAAGCTTCGGTCGCACGCCCGCAAGGGCGAAATTTTTGAGAATTCCGCACCTTGTCGTGTCGTAGGCGTTTTCAGGTTTTTTTTATAGGGGTACTCCTCAAAAGCCTTAACTTCAAAATTCCTCCCCTTGCTAGTGTTTTAATGATGTATTATAAGGTGTGGGCTTTTAAGTTGCGCCCATTTTGGGTTTATGTTATAGATTTTTGTCGGCGGTGTGTTCCTTAGTGTGTCCATTAGAAAAACCTTTTTCCTGTAGTATGCCCCGTACTTGCTCGGATAGTAAAAAAGGGTTAGTTTTGCCCTTGTCTATTGCGTTTGTCATAATTGTAATGGATGTTACTTTTGCGCCCGGCTCCGTCAAGCTGGGCGCATTTTGTTAGTATTAGATTTCAAAGGCCAAAACCTCTTTTTCGGATTTGGATATAAAGGTTTCCAAATTTCTCTGCAGTACTCCTAAAACTTCCTCTAATACTTGGGAATTGGACACCTCGAATATGTAGCCCTCCGAATTTTTTAAAATCACTTTTTCCTTCGTGCCATCGCTAGAAATAATAAAGCGGTCTAGGCTGTTGCGTTTTTCCTGCAAAAACTCGTGTTTTTTTGCCAAGATCTGAAAGTTTTCCAATTTGCGGATTCTCCCACTTGCGGAGGGGTTTAAAATGTCATCCACTTTGGTGGCGCTTTTCTGCACTTGTACAGGATTTTTTGCGGTTGCATTTTTGCTTTCAACCTTGCTCGTTGCACTTGTCTTAATTGTACTCATAACTTTATAAAGTATTGATTAATAATATTCTAAGATACAAAAAATGTCTACAAAAAACAGACAATTTAACAAATAAAACGCTAATACATACAATAATTATAATGATTCTAAATAGTAAGTATTAAACTAAAAAAAGGCACAATTCCCCACCTAAAAAACGAAGTGTAAAAACACAACTTTCACAAAATCAGCCTTTAAACCTATGGAATAAGGTTTAAAGGTTGTTTTGTGTGAAAGAAAACCCCGACCCGCTGATATCTTAGTTTGCGATTGCAGGCGACCGATTCGCGAGAAATATGAGCCCCGCCCACCGCTTGGCATGTTACAAGCCTATTAGCTTATCGGTAGTACAATTGCATAAAAGAATAGCTTGGATACAATCAACCTATATGATGCGATACAACGGATGCGGCAGCTTACCAAGGCCAATGTTCCTTTTAGTTTTTCATATATAAAATGCAACGAAAGCAAGGGTATTAGTGGGGGCGTAAAGAATGTGGATAGGGCACTGCTTCGTACAGGAATGAGCCAAGAGCATTCGGATAAGAGCGAGATACTTATAGGCTACACTACCGAACCTAACGGTGACAACAGGTGGTTCTATTTGCCACTATTGGTAATGTTTAACGCAATTAAAGTAAGACCATGATAGAGTATGTAGGCAGCGGCGCGGTAGTTGATGACGGCAAAAATGTATTTTCCTTTGATGTCATGGACAATCCAAGGGAATTTGATTCTTATAGATTGGACAGCGGCAGTCTGGATTGGACTAACGATCGTTACCATCTTGGTGATATGAAAATATTTCCTTATGGTAACAATAACCAGTTACCAAAGGAGATAAGGGATGTAGTTCAGAACAACTACATAGCTCCTGGTCTTATGAAGAAGAAGACACAATGGTTGTGGGGCAAGGGGCCTAAGCTATACATAGAGAGCTTTAAGGATAATGTACTTGTACGCGAGTGGCAGGAGAACGATGAGATACAGTCCTGGTTGGATTCATGGGACTATGAAAAGTACTTGACCGCCTGTGTGGTGGACTTCTCCTATATAGAAGGTGTGTGGTCTAAGATGGTACAGAGCAGGGCGGGGCGGGTATCGCGTCCCAAGATAAGTAAGTTGGAGCATATACCTACCGATCGTGCCAGGCTTGCCGCCTATATGTCCAGTAAGGACAATGTACCTACCCACGGTGTTGTTACGGACTGGAATTTTGAGATGATCAACGCTATCCTTAACCCAAAGCGCTATCCAATATTTGATTTTAATTCTCCCTTTAGCGCAAAGCATAGTGTGTACTATTCAAACATGTACAGCTTTTGTGCGGAGTACTACACTGTTCCGGATATATATGGCTCTTTAGAATGGCTGCGCAGAAGTACAGCGATACCTATTATCCTGAAGGCAATGAGCAAGAACAGCATGAACATTAAATATCATGTGATATCACCCCAGAAATTTTGGGACGATAAGCGCGATCAGCTTAAGGACGCCTGCACCAAACGTGGAACTACGTATAAGGAAGCCATGTTGATAGACTTCAAGGAGAATTTTCTTAGGGAAATATCAAAGGTATTGTCCTCAGCCGAGAATACAGGTAAGTTCTGGCACACCACCAAACAGTTTGAGGTAGAGGGTACCAACATCTTGGAGCATGGCTGGGAAATAAAGGAGCTCCCCAATAACATAAAGAGTTTTATAGATTCACAATTAGAGATATCCAAACGTTCCGATCATGCGGTAAGTAGCGGTGTAGGCATTGGTAGCGTATTGGGCAATGTATCGGACGGGGCAAGCCGTAACAGCGGGAGCGACAGGATATACGCTATGAAAGAATACCTACAGACAGGCATTGACATACCGGAGATGTTGACCCTAAAAGCATTGAACTGGGCCATCCGCGCCAACTGGCCGGGTACAAAGTTTAGGGTGGGCTATTATCATATATCACCACAAAAAGAGGAAGACGTTAACCCTGGGGAAAGAACAATCAATACGGTATGAAACTATTATTCAATAAAGACGAAAACGGGAGCGACGAGCTGGTAAGGCATATAGGCTTTATAGATGTGGGCGTGGTGTACGAGAATATGGCACGTTTTATAAGAAGCGCGTCTATAGAGCTGCGCGATCTTATAGGAGCTCTTACCTACGATCTTAACGCAGACCTATACCATGGCGAGCCTACCGATGCGCAATTGATATACATAGAGGCGATGCAGGATGCTATTGCCATACAGGCATATCGTCAATATGTACCTAGTAAGGATGTGGCGCATACCCAGAACGGTAGGCGTATGCGTGTAGACGAGCACGAGAAGCAGGCCTTTGAATGGATGATAGACAGGGACAATGCCAATTTGGAGCGTATGTACTATCAATCTTTAGATCACTTGCTTTCCATATTGGAAACTAGCGATGATTGGAAACAGACAGACGAGTATAAGTCCCTTAATCGACTTTTGGTAAGCAAGACGGCAGATTTCCATAACTATTTTGACATCAACAATAGCAGATTGTTGATGATGAAATTGCAGCCCGGTCTAAAGCAGTGTGAGGAGATGCAGATCGTGCCACGTTTGGGCAGGGAGGTATTACAGCAACTCAAGGAAAACCCTACAGGCAAGGAACGTTTGTTGGAACTGGTAAAAATGGCATGCGTGTACTGGTCATTGCAATGGGCGTTTAGCGGCAGGCTTACGGTGACCCTTTTCCCCGAAGGCATATTGCAGCGCTATGTTGGTGACAAGAACACCACACAGGCAAAGATGCCCGCCACCATGAACGAGTATGCATGGGCCGCACAGCAGTTTAGAAACGATGCCGAAGATTTATTCATACAGATAGAGAGCGAAGTGGCACCACCACCAGTTCCTACGGATACCGATACCGAAGAAGAAAGCCAAAATTTTGGTTTTACCGGTTCGGATTCCTTTGTAACTACCTAAAAATTAAGATATGAAACTCATCAAACTACTCCTTAAACGGATCGCGGATTATTTTTTCAAAAGAAAAGTAAATCCAATAAATGGCAAACTGGAAAAGGCTTTTTATGATAGGATCAAAAAGCGCAGCGCATTAAAAAAAGAAATAGAGGCGCACGTATCGCTGAAGCTTAAATCGCACGAAAAATCGAAATACATACCGGCAAGTTTAAGGCGCGAAATCTTGGACACCGTATATCACAAATACGGCAAGGAAATGAAAGAAGTAGGTTTATACCTGAAACCTAATTTAGAGTACAACGTATGAACACTTTGGAAATTCCACATACCAAAAAAAGATATTACCTACCTAGTTCCTTGGCAGAGTGCGACGGTCGCCAATATAGTGAAATGGCGCACTTGCTATTTAAGTTGGACGCTGGCCAGTTGGACTACTCCACTTTTCGGGTACATGCCCTGTATGCCTTGCTGAATATGAAACCGGTCGTAAACAAGGATAAGGAAGTCCAGGATCAAAAAGCCGCCAATATATACCAGCTTAGCCATTTGGTAGACGATTTTTTTGAGGATATGGATGGCACCCCCGTACTAAGGCAATATTACACCAACAACCACAATCCCTTGATAAGTCTTTTTGGAAAAAAATACCAAGGGCCCAAGGATAATTTTGACAATGTGGCCTTTGGGCAGTATGTAGACGGACTTAACTTCTTCCAAGAATATACGAACACTAAAGAACCAGAGTTCCTTTACCTGCTCATGGCCACATTTTATGTCAAAAAAAAGCAGTCCGTAGAAAAATTGGCAGAAGCCTTAAAAAACTATGATTTTGGTACAGTGTACGGCTTTTATCTGTTTTTTGCCAGCTTTCAGAAATATCTGGTCAGCTCAAAAATATATTATAATGCCAAAGAGTTAGATCTTTCCGTTCTTTTTGATGCCGATGGTGCCACCGAGACAACGAGCGACCTTCCCGGCCTAGGTTTAAAATCCACCATGTACACCTTGGCAGAAAGTGGCGTATTTGGCAGTTTAAAACAGGTACGCAAAGAAAACCTATGGGAAGTAATGCTCAGAATGTACGACATAGTTAAGCGGGACAAGGACTTTGAGGCGCGCCAAAAGAAACTTGAAAACAACTAGCTATGTTCACACCCAACGATATGCGCCAATGGCTGGCGATCTGTAAAAATGACATTGCCGAGATAAATTTTGTACAGGCCATTATAGACGATAGCCAGATGACGAACGATATTTCCCAAAGAAAATATACGGACAACCTTTTACTTTATGGTGTACTGCCCGATTATGGTGCGGACACCAGGACAGAAGATGCCCTAATGATGCGTAGCGGTTTCGATTTTCTGATTTTAAAAAAGGCGCAGCGCAGCAACCAGACTATGGATATGCTTTTGGACGATATGGAAGAAACCCTAAAGGCTACCCAAAAGCTCATGGCGCGTATCGTGGAAGAGATGCGCAACCCCCAAAATTGTGAAATGTTCTATTATCTGGAAGAGAACAGCCTACAGATAGTACCAGTTTGGGGCAAGGCTGGCACCAACGGCTATATGTTGAGCTTAAGTTTGCGAAGTCCGCAATAAGTCTGTAAATTGCAGACATGACAGAAGCACAGGTAAACGAAATATTTAACGAGTTGATACAGAACGTGGCGCAGATGGAAAAAGTTGGCGTAGACCGTAAACTCAGGTACATCTATAAGAATCCGGGACAGCGCCCCGCTAGTTTTGCCAAGAAATTGGAACTATTGTACAAATGCGATAAATTACGTTTAAAATGAACAGACTGGACAAAAGGCAGCGACAACAGGACACCATTGTACTGGAAAACCGCTACATACGGCAGGTATTGCAGGAAGAAGGGCAGAACATACTACAGGCGCAGACAAAGCGCATGAGCGGTGCCGGGTTTAGCAGTGCGGAACTGTATGCGGATAGGGAAATTAGCGTAAGCGATACCGTAATGACCTACGAACATTTGGCAAAACATAGGTTTATAGACATGAAACGCCGCCGCACCAAGGGCGGGATCATAAAGAAAAAGAACTACCCTATACACAACCGCATTTTGTGGGGCCATGCCAACAATGTGGTACGCCGCATTACCTTTGGTTTTACCGAGGACGTAAAGGCAAAAATGAAGAACATACAATAGAAAATTCCGTTGCACTAGGCTACACTTATTAGCCTAGTGCAACCAACTATTACAAAGCCCCGATATTTGGGGCTTTTTATTTTGAAAACGATTAAATTCTATGGCTTAACTTTTTAATTTATATTCTATGAGTAAAAAAAAAGTGGCAAGAGCCTAACGGACCTTAGGTCTATGGACAGCAGCGAGAACCTGCAAAAAACCTTGGACAATCTGTGGGAAGGCTACTTGGAAAGCCATGAAGCAGATGACCGGCAACAACGTATAGCGGTGTACTTGCTGTACAGGCAATTAAGAAAAATGTTATAACCTAAAGCGGCCCTTGTGGCCGTTCTAAAATTGATTAAGGTTTTTTATTACCGCGCTTACGTAATAAATAGACAATAAAGTCTATTCAAACTCTTACCTCTACTGCATTGTAGACACATAGATCTACATTGCAAATTTCTTCTTATGCAAACGCATTTTTCTAATTTCCTTTTTATATGTTTGCTTTGCGAAACAATTACAGTATGATTCAATTTAAAAATCAGGCCCATCCCGAGAAAGCACTTAAGAGGTGCAACTACAAGCTATGCTGTGTTGTTTCGCAGTTCTTGGTGATGGGTATTTTAAATAATTTATTATGCGAAACAACACAGAAAAAGTGTTCAAGCCAGAAACCTTCTGGCCAAGTATTTCGGAGTGGCTATCCAATGTAGCCTCCCAACAAGATTTTAACGAGCACCGCAATGCCGTACACCAGTGGTACGATGCCTTTATCCTA